>Ga0169931_10001230_pt1 | contig 42434 bp, 29 predicted proteins | sample Kivu_15m_20L_FD_129675 | JGI IMG/M metagenome (GOLD analysis project Ga0169931, IMG submission 129675) | Freshwater microbial communities from Lake Kivu, Western Province, Rwanda to study Microbial Dark Matter (Phase II) - Kivu_15m_20L... | ecosystem: Environmental > Aquatic > Freshwater > Lake... | reverse complement strand
GCACAGTTATAAATTCTGTTTGGGGATATCTCAATTGGTTTACCCGCAAATTGCATCGATCTCATTGATGGGAGAACTTGTTTCTTATAAACATACATGTAGTTCTCACGTATTTCTTTTTCTAATTGAGGAAACTTTTTGATATGCATCTCCATGTTTCTTGTTACGAGCTCTTGCCAAGTCTCTCTTCTCTTCAACTCAGGGAGGTACTTAGCGTATTTCATATACACTGTAATGTTCGAGAGTATTCGGTTTGAAATGTCCATTTTTTTGTGAATTTTTGTAAAATTAAATTTATTAAAAAATCGGGGATTTTAAATGATAAATATAGGTTCATCACTCAATCGACCCGATTTCTAATTAAAAAAACGTCGTTTTTTTTTAGTTTTTTTTCAAAGACGGAGATATTTAATTCGTCAATCTTTGTTGTTGTTCTCTCTGTTTCCTTTTATCCAATAACTCTTTCACTCTGTCAGCTTTTTTCTGTTCTTGTTGCTCTTCAAAACCTAAGAAAGTTACAGAGGCTTCTGTATCAATTTCGAGTAGTTCGTTGTTGAATTTACAATTTTCGAATACAATACCGTCTTTACCAATTCTAGATTTGGTAATTGCAATAGTGGCTAAGTTGAGTTCTTTTTGTTGTAAGGTTTTAGCGACTGAGATAATAACGTGTCCAACTTGTGCTTTTTTAATTGACCCACCCATTTGATCAGTTGTGACAACTTCAGAAGAAATTGAACTTCTATTACCTTGAGTTGCAGTCCACCCAACTAATCCAAGTTCGTGACACATAGCTTCAAAATGTCTCATAACAGACCCTTCACTTTTCCACTCATCACCTAACACCTTTTCAGGCATAATACAATCAATATAATCCATGATAATCACGTCAATTTTAACACCATCAGCAATCATTTTTCTAACTTGATTCTTAATTTGTAACATGGTTAAAGAATCAGAGGGTAATTTTTTCAACACCAACTTATTCCTCATAGAATTTTGAATCTCGTGAATCTTTGCAAATACCTTTTCTTTGTGTAAAACGAGGTTGTCAGGTTCAATACCAGTCCACAATGTGAAATGTTTTCTTTGGATGATTTTCGGATTGTCCTCGAAGAAAACCTGAACGACATTAAAACCCATGTTGAATGCCGTGTTTGCAATTTTGGTGAGGATTGTTGTTTTACCCACACCAGTAGGTGCTAATATTACACCTATTTCACCTTTGGCTAAACCACCTTTCAAAAGATTGTCAATTCCTCTTATCCCAATTGGTATTGGAGATCTGAAATCTTCATCCAAGACAACATCAAGGTTAGCGAACACGTCCCCTGTTCCCATGTCTCTTTCTCCAACTTGGATTGCATCTCTAACAAGTTCTTCAACTTTATCGTAGGATTCGAAATCACCCTCATCAATGATTTTTTGTGCTTGTTTCATTGCCTTCTGTAACTCTTGTTGTTTACAGAACTTCAAAGCTTTTTCTTGTACAAAAACACTCCCATCGAATGGTGCGTCTTTCACTTGTTTGATGGTATCCAAGATAATTTTAAGAACCATCTCAGTAGAAATCTCGGATTTGGCAATCTGTTCTAACGTATCAAAAGTAGGTGTAGATTGATATTTTTGGAAATACTCCTTGATCATAGCAACAATCATTTTGAAATATTTGTTGTCAAAGTAAGATGTTTCCAAAACATCCATTATAGTTTGTGAAAAGTCTTTGTCTACTATAATCTGATTTACTAATTGAACCTGAAAAGTGTTACCTAAATAATCGAAATTTTTCTGCATATCTAATTCTCCTATACCCTGAATTTATAAATACTCAATAAACTAGCTCAACACCGCAGTAGTTGTGGTTTAATTCCGATTTTGAAAAAATGTCAGTCAGGTTTGAAAGAATTTCTTTTAAAAATGGTCGTACATCTACGGTATACCGAACTTTTGGTGGATAAAGTTTTCCATCAAAAATTCTATGACAAATTGTCTCATCACCGATTTTAACATACATGTGGAAATTTTCTGGTCCTTCGGTAAATGAAGTTTCCATAATTTTTGGATCGTGAACGATAGCCTCCTTGTTATCCAACATGTAAACAACTGTTTTCATCTTCAAGTAATTATGAAGCTTTTCTTTGACATCGTACATGAATTCATATAGGTCAGTAGACAGTCTAGCATCAGGGTTATAACCCCTAACATTGAAAAATCTTTGTACAACTATGTTTTCATTTAAGGTAAGTAAAAATTCCATCTTGACTTGTTCTTGGTCTTTCATTTTTTTAGTTTTTAGTTTTGCGTTTTTCTTTTCTTATTAGTTTCATGAATGGTTTCAAGAAGTTGACCCAAGCCTGATCGTTGGTAGGTAGGTACTTGAACAATCCGTCCTCCATCATGTATTTCATTAGATTCTTATACCCTCTGTCTGTGGGGTCTAGTTCTTCTGTGTGAACGGATAAAACTATGTTTTTTCCGTCTTCAGTGATTAATGGATTTTTGAGGTCCACAATCATTTTGTTTATTTGGTAGTATTGTTCTCCAAGTATACCACTTTTTGTTCTACCAGTCAAAATATTAGACAGTACTTTTGAAGGTTTTTCTTGTGGGATTTTTCGTGCAATATCCAGAATTTCTTCAATAGTGCATGATCTTTCCAACATTTTGGGGAAGAACTTCAACAAAGTTTTTTCACCCAACCCAAGAATTCCATCAATGTTATCTGATTTGTCTCCCATCAGAATTTTACAAACTAATACATTCTCATGAGGCACCTCGATGTCTTTAAATTTTATCTTCTGACCATATTTTACAATTGATTTGGTACCAGGAGAAAAAATTGAAACTTGTGGGGATAGTAATTGGGTGAGATCTTTGTCTGCCGAAAAAATGGTAATCACCTCATCGGTAGCAACCTTACAATAATAGGCAATCAAATCATCCGCTTCGTTGTCTTTTATTTCAACCTGTCGGACGAAAACTTCTTCCAAGTATTGTTTGACTCTTACCTTCTGTGTCAAATAAGATTCATACTTGTATTCGTTCATACTTGACCTACGATTTGCCTTATACTGAGGATATAAAGCCTTTCTTGTGGAAGAGTTTGAGTCTCCATCCCAGAACACAACCACTTTATCGTAGTCATACCCTTCCAAGAATCGTCTAATTGTATTAACGAAGTGGTATACCCCACCGATATGAGATCCGTCATTGTAGAGGTCCTTAACCCCGTGAAATCCTATTTTGAATAGGTTGTCCCCATCCACCAATAAAGTCTTAGTCACATTTTTAATTTACGGATAAATCATTCTTCTTTTTCTTCTGTCAATGTAAAATCACCTTCAGCCCCGATTATATCTTTCCAATAATCGGCATACTCTTTCTTGTACTTTTCGATTGAAGCTTTTTCTTCTGTAGTATCCTTACCCGCCAAGAATCCATGAGGTGTAATAATAATCCTTCCGTCATCATATCCCAGTCCGTTGATGTGGTTTTTCATAACTGAAACTTTGCTTCTAACGGCAAATTTCACAGTTCTTTTATCTTTAGTTGCGGTGATTTTTGTTGTACCAGCACCTTTCTGATTCCCGAATAAGAAAACCAATGATGAATTCAACCATACCGATTCTCCTCCTTTAGCTTTAATCTTAGGTTGACCAAATGGATTGTCAGGTAATTCGACCCATGGTTGATTGATGATGATAAGTGTATTTTCAAAGTCATTATCTGATTTTCTTGAACCTGATATTCTTTGATTGATACCCATACCAATCTTGTCTGATAAGACTGAAGCATTGTGTTGTTTACCACCTTTTCCTTCGAATGTCATCTTACAAGGTACCGAACCTACTGAGTCCCAAATGAAACACAAACTATAATTCAATTCGCCATTTTCTTGTGCGTCTAACAGTTGGTTGATGTAGTCTGTGATTTGTTCTATGTAGCTAAAGTTGTTGTTGAATAGGAAAAAACCATCCCAATCCATTTCACCTGTATCTGTATCTACTACCTCTTCACACTGAAATCCCATAAGTTTCGCGTGATCAAAACTCCATTTCTGTTCGGTGATAATGAACACGGGTAAAATCTCTTTTTTCTGAGAATCGACCGCCGCTTTGATTGCCGCTGTAGTTTTACCAGTATCTGAGTGACCCAAGAACATATTGATATGTCCGATCGCAGGACCAGGAAGTCCAACCGCATCCAAGAAATCCCCACCTAAATCCAAAAACCTTTGAGGTTTATATTTTGCAGAAGTCGAAAACTTTTTCTTCAGATTACCAAAATCGTTTTTCTTAATTGCCATAGTATAAAAATGAAGGGCGGCTTTTGACCGCCCTTGTTGTTAAAAATTAGAATGGTAAGTCACCATCTGGTTCATCTTCTGATTGTGTATCGATGAATGAAGTTTTGCTACCACCCATAGATGTTGTAGATTCTTCATTGTTACCATAAACATATCCACCCTTTTCAGAGTCCCAACGAGGTACTTCACCACGTGCAATTGCTTCAAGGTACTCCACAGGTTTTTTAGAATACACATCTTGCCAAGTCAACTCATCAGATACCCACTGTTTCATAACATCTTTGTCCTCGTGTACAGGACTTGGGTCATCATACATGATTGTAGATACAGTCGTATACTCTTTACCTTTTGGTGTTTTTGATTTTGTTAACTCGATAATAAGATCACGTCCTTTATCACCATCGGTGATGTCTCCTTTGTTTCTCCAAATGGGGATAATTTTGTCAAGAATACCTTCGTTCTTGTAATTGTGTTTGAATCTCCAGAACTTTGGTCCCTCTTGCTCTTTATCACGATCAATTACTTTAACGATATAGAACTTACGAGATCTATATTGTTTTGCAAGATCTTTATCAGACTCCTTACCTGTAGAGATAAGTTCTTCATAAACTTCGTTCAAAGGTGAACGTTCGTTGTCATTTTTTCCTGGATCGTAGAACTTTTGCCACTTTCCACCCACTTGGATTTCGTGATACCACGCTTCTTTGAAAGGTGATGATCCGTCAGGTGTGGGGAGAATTCTGATTTTTCTCTGACCTGAACTTTCTTTTTCTTCAAGAATGAGAGCGAAGTATTTCTTCATTCTTTCTTCTTGTGACATTTTTGATTGGCCTCCGCCCGATGATTGTTTGTTTTTTTCATACTGTGCCAATACGGCGTCTAATGCATTCATGATTACTCTGTTTTAAAATGTTGATTAATGTAAATAAAATATAATCAAAGATTACCTATTCGTCAAATAAAAAAAGGGATCAGTTTCCTGATCCCCTTTTTCGTATTTTAATTTAATAACCGAAATCTTTGACGTTGTTTGGTTTGGGTTGAAAGGTGTCTTTAATTTCTGATGGATTAATATCTGTAACATCATCAGGAGTAAGAACATAGTCTCTTTTACCTGTCAATTCCATTTCTTGTTCTTTTTCATCGAAAAACTGAGATAGTTTCTGATTGAATGGATAAGAATCGTAACTTCTCAATTCAAGTTTTTCTTCAGGAGTTTTGGTTCTGTATTTTTCAATTTTATTTTCGATTGAGTTCAATCTTGACATGATACTGTCCATTTCGGAAAGTTTCGTTTCAAGAGTGCTAAGTTGTTTGAAAAGATTGTCAAAATAGTCGTCTTGTTTAGATTCTATTTTTTTCTGTGAATCAACCAACTGTGTGACATCCAACTCTTCAGTATCACCCATTGCACCTTCTTCACTTTTCCCTGCATTGTCTATTTTCTCAACGTCGGGATCATTCTCAACATCTATTTTTTCAGGTGTTGGTGGCGCCGCGGGTGCTGCCGCAATATCTGTTGGAGCAGCTGCCGGATCAGCCGGTGGAGCTTCAGCTGGCGGTGCCGCAGCAACGTCTTGCTCCATAATATATTGATTCATATTTTTGAATCTATTAATCTCCGCAATAATTTTTTTATCTAGTCCCATTTTTTTAACCATTTAAAAGTTGTTTTACACCATTACGTGTTTCAACTCGAACTTTTTTATTTACTGTCATAGTATTGTCCACTCTTTCGATAAGTCCATCTTTCATACGAACTGTGTAACAGTCACCAGTATCTAAATCACAAACTTGTTTTGTACCGTCACCATTATCCATTTCAGAATATCTAGTAGACTTACCCAAGTAGTTGTCTAAGGCTTCTTTGATGTTCATACTTTTTTTCTTTATAAATATACTGATTTTATGAAACTTGTCCCTGAAGAATATATGATCCTTCATTCTGAGTTCGAGTCGTATCTTGTTGTCCACTTGGTAGGATTGGTTGTGCCAAAGCTTTGAGTGTTAAAGAATACGATCCAAGACCACATCCGTCCAATAAATAAGGGATGTCAAAAACAATACTTTGTCCATCAGATGCAACAGTGCCATCGGTAGTTTCACCTTCAGTACCCTCACACCTAATGTCACTACTTCCTGTGAATATTTTCCAATTTCCTACGTTTGGTTTTATTCTGAAAGTGACTGTCAAAGGTTTGGCAGTCAATCCGTCTTTGAAAACTGAAATATCATAAATGTTTTCTTTTGGTGGAGGTGCCGTATTTGGTAAACAATCTTTTCCATTAATTTTAATGTTTCTACCACCATTTGGATAACAAATGGCACATGGATTTGCATTTATCTCATTATATTTTTGTTCAGATGCAATAAATCCTCGTAATAAATTTACAGGTAGACAATCGTAATTCATCACTCGATATATTTTAGAGTATTTGTATTCGGGGTACTCGCGGATCTGAACAGTAAACCCTAAGGATTGATTTCGTTTGTCGGCTAACAAAGTACAAATTGAGGTGTAATCCTTATTGGTCGTAAAACTGAAACCGTTTTTTTGACCATTCGCATTTGGAGTCAGTGTAGTTTCACCGATAAGTGTTTCTCCACCTGATCCTGATGTTGATACTATGAAAATTTTAATATTGTAAACTTTGGAAAGAGGGTTGGATCCTATGTTTCCGTCGATTTTCAGATTACCTCCCGATATTGTACTTACGTTCAATGTATAAGACGATGGTGAAGCAGTACTGAATATACTTCTATCATCAGCATTTGTTGTAACATTTGGATTAACAGGTTGTCCTGTTTGTGGGTTATTCGTAGCTGACGTTGGAGCCACAAGTTGGAATCCAGCTTTACCGAGTACCGTCTCCATTATAGGTAATGATTTTTCAATTTTTTCTCTAATTGCTGGCCCTTGATTCTTTTTGAAGTTATCCTCTTTGATATTTTGTATCTTTGACCAAACTGATATGTATAAATTGAATAGAGCGTCTGCTGTTGGTAAAAAGGATGTTCCACTTTTGGTAGATAGTGCTTGATTCTTGATTATTTCTTCAAACTTAGCTCCCATCAATTGAATATATTTTTCCACATTTTCAAAACGTGCAAATGGTTTGGAATCTGATCCTTTATCAGTGCCTATTTTCACACAACAAAACTCCTTGAGGAAGAGATCTGAGGTTGTCCAATCATATAACAAATCAATGTTACCATAGTTATTCCCGAAAGATTCGAAGTTAGTTCCATCTGCATTGGAAGATGAAACAAAACTGAAGGCAAAAACAGCGGCACCGTATTGTGTCTTTAATTTTTCTGTGTCCATTTTAGCTGGTACTTTCGATTTCAATTTGTTAGCGAACTCTTGTACAGATATCTTAGAGGCATTGGCATTTACAGCTGTGTATCCTTTTTTGTATTTTTCAATCTTACCATTTGCCACAGTGTTTTGACAACTGTTTGTTGCGTCATTAGTCTTTTTACTTGTTTGGTCTGTCTTACCATCAGATGTGGTTTCTGTTGTATTATTCAAACTTGTTTGAACTAATTTTTGCACTAAGTTTTTATTCAAACTTATCAGGTAGTTGTTCGGTCTTTCACTTGAAAACACTCTCTGTCTTGTACCTTTGAAGGTTGTTTCGAAGAAACCAGGTGTTATTGTATGATTGACTGAAGTAATCATGTAAGCACCATTGAACATTGGCACGTGATTCAGACAAAAGTACATCGTAGGTTGGATAAGAGCATTTCCGAATCCGACAACAGTGCAACTATAGCTTCTTTCATTATAGATGTTCAATAATGAAACATTTGAGGATACTACGTCACTTCCTGAAGCTTGGTTGGCTAATTGGTTAATCGCAGCCAAACTTTCTGTTGTTGCTAAACCAACAGTCTGATCTATTGAAAATGAATTGAATACGTTTTGATTTCTCAGTCCAATATCAACTACAAATCCAACACATCTATTGGATAGAGCCCAATCGGTTTTGTCCGTTTGATTTGTCAAAAGGGGGTTTTCTGTGAGACTATTACAAGCAAACCCATCGTTTTTATATCTGAAATCTTTGTTCCTACCTAAGTCAGGATAATTTGAAGGTTTTTCAGTATAGAAGCAAACCAACTTAGGTTGTGAGTTTCTGTAATCAACACTCAAAAACGTACCCCAAAGATTATTTGCAAAGTCTACAGAACTTTCAATTCTTGGTGGTGTGTCGCTCCCGTCGGGAGTTTGAATATTATAGAAGTTAACATAGGACGGTAAAGGCATGACGGTGAAGTGATTCTCTATCAATGTTCCTGCAATGATTGTGTATACAGATGCATCAACACCATGATTCTTCAATCTAGTTTTCAAAGAGAATACATCAATTAAAATACTATTTCCAACATTTCTCGATGCTCTGTCAACAAATAAGAAATCTTGTAACAAAGTTTCTTCGTTGTAAGCATTACCCGCAATCCATTTATCATTGACAGCTTTCAAGTTCTCGTAAACTTGTGTTTTCACAAATTCCCCTTGGATGGAACTTTTGATAGTGTTCTCAATAGGGTCACTTATGGTTGGTAGATTTTTTCTTAGTTCCACAAAAAGATTATCAAATACATTTTTTTGATATTCAATCATCGATTCCGAATACGCGAACACTAAGTTTTTAAAACTATCACCATCCAAAGATTTTTTTTTGAGTTTTTGGGTGGCAAAAATTCGTATCAGAGGAGCACAGATTTTTACATTCTCAGCCGTAAACTCGATATTATTATCAACAAAAAAATCTGTTATGTATGATCCATTATTTGTCGGTAATAGACCACTAATTGTTGTAGGTCCAAGTTGTAATCTCAATTCCCTCCAAGCATCGCGGTGTGAAGTAAGTGAGGTTTGAAGTGTGGTTGTCCCGCCGTTTGTTGGTAAACTTCCCTGAACATATGGTTTGAATACAAATGGATCTACTAATTTAAAATCTGCCGTGAATTGACCTGTGTTCCCAAATAGGGTAAATGGTTGACTTTCAACAAAGGTATATCCTGTTTCGTAATTTGGATTGAAACTATCGAAAAGTTTCCTATTGTAAAGTGATGGATTACCAAATTTCATGACTATATTGTACTCCAAGAAATTTGATATGATATTAGTGATATTATCAAACTGTTTGGAAACGGCCTTACTCAAATAAATTTCTGTGTTCTGACCTATTGAAGGAGCATCAATCTCACAAAATTCTCTCATCATCAATTGGAAATTCTTGAGGTATCTGTCTGGATCTGTTGTATCAAGGTTAAGAGTTATTTTAGGTTGTCCTGGACCTACAGTTTCGTTTGTGTCATATACCGACTTAGAAAAATTTAAAAATTTCAATTCCATCATCTCCAATTGTGACTTATCAAAAACTGCAAATATTTCCTCTATATTAGAGTATTTGAACCCTAAACTCATAGGACTAACTTCGCCATTACTGAAAACATACGTCATGTATTCAGAGGGAGATGGTTTGGTATTTCTGTCCACATCAAAATATCCGTAATTTGGTAACCCCCAAAACATTCTAACAGTCCCATTATAAATGGAGTTATTACTCAGAATATTTTTGACAGCAATATTTCTACCTTGTGTTGAGTTTTGATCAAATATTGAAGAGGGTACTTGGTTGTAAAGTGAACCAAAAGATGGTATGGTATAGTAAGAACCTGTAGAGGTATTTTTCATTGTAACAGTTAATGGTTTCATTTTGAAAAAATAACTCGGGTTTCCACCAGACGTGAATGGAACATCTACGTTGGACTCCACTATGTTCCCGACTTTCAAAGTTGAATCTATGTATAATTGAATCTCGGTGTCAGAATAAGTTTCGAAACATGGAACCCCATTGAAGAAGATACTCATATCATTTATTAATCTCGGATAAAAGCCAGATTGTATTGTCTGACTTGTGAAACTTAGTTGTAACGCTGGCGGTGGTGGACTAGGATTAAAATAATATCCCTGTAAGTAAACTTTGGTTGGGACTCCTTGTTCAAACGACAAATCATATATCTTGTCTATATTACCGGTCTTCGGATCAAAGTTATTGAGATAATCAAAATTTTTCCAACAAGTGTCTAATATATCAACTCCTTCTACAATAAATTTTTTATACCTGTGATAAACAGAACCAAGTTTCAAAATCCAAGCATATGGTAATTTATGAACACCACCGAATCTTTTGATTGAAGCGGCTATGTAATCCAACGATTCAACTTGTCCTTTCGTTTTGTATGTCCCCCTCAAAGTGGAAAGTGGTAAAGAATTCAAAAAAAGATATGAAGCTTGTACGAATGGATATTCTTTCTTGGCAACCCAATCTTTGACACCGTTTTGTAAAGCGTTTACAAAAAATGGGGTATTCATTATAGAAGATGTCTGTATTTGTGCATTTGGGCCAGAAAAACCTTCAATATATCCCTCTGTTGAAATGAAATCGGAGGGTTTGTCTCTGAGTCTATAAAAATCGTTGAAGTTATTCTGTGGAACAACAGGTTGGTTTCTGTTCATGTATGAGAAACTAGTGACAGGTCTGATTGATGTTTTTGAAGTCTCGGGTGTAAAATTTGTTATGACTTTTTTTTCTGAGTTAACAAAAAGTGTTTTTTGTGTTTTGTAAAAAAGTCCGCCCATAGCCTTCGGACTTGTCTCTACGTTTGCTTCTAACCATTTTTGATCGGTAAAGGGGTATGTGTCACAGAAATCATCTGAAACGTTTGCTTGTATCAAATCGTTGAAATTCTTCTGATCTTCAGGTGGTAAATTTCTGTTGTTGGAAGGGCTCGTTGAATCTATTGTAGATTGATCATATATCTCGAAGGAATTGTCCACCTCCGTTTGTATGTAGGCTGTTGCAAAATAGTCTCGAATCAATTTTTGTATAGATGGACCAGTACCGTTATTTGACACGTGTGAAAGGACCCCAAGATAGTTAGTGAATGTGAAAGCGTAGTTTTTTAACTTTTGTATCAAAAATGGTGCGGAGATACCAAGAGCTTGAACAATATTATCTGATTCGTTTCTCCCGATTGTCTGATAGATTTCTTTTGTGCTTCCGCCCCTTTGAAATCTGTTGTAATGAGAGTTGAGATAGGTTCGTTCCCAAATCTCAAATAAGAACTTAACTTCTTCCCTTGTGAAATATGGTTCATTTGTTTGTGGGAATTCTATACCATTTAGTGTTAGTCTATTTATAACTTCCTCTTCGTTCTCTTTTTCTGTGGTATCTTGTACCTGTGGTCCCTTTTCAGTTATGGCCTTTATAAATTCCTCGACAAATTGTATTTCGGGCCACTTCCTATAATTAAATCCTTGTGTCAAATCTACGACAGCTGGATCACCAGGATATTTGATCACAAATCTTTCAGTCTCTTTATCATCTTGCATAAAAAATTGTGGCCAAGGATATATTGGATCTGTATCATCACCGTTTGTTTTCTTAACGTTTTCTTTCATATCCGAGGATGGATACCTCAAAATAGCGTTTCTTCGGTCAGGGTCTTCTCGAACATCCCAAGCCTTCTTATGCACGTCGTCCAACAACCTGATATAGGCTTCGGTCGAAGCCATAATGACTGTGATAATATTTTTTATTGAAGGTCTGAAACCTATACCCGTCTTTTTATTTTCGAACTTTGCGGCAATTGCTGCGGTTATTTTCTCTTCTTCTTGTTGTGATTTTGAGTTTAGAGTTTGTAACAGTTTTGTAATTAATCCACTAAATTTAGTTTGTCCCTCAAAAGTGTAAAAAGTTATTGTTGGGTTTTTATCTGGATCTTGAAGTTGAACGAAGTTCGGAATTAATTCTGTTGTTACTTTAGCTGTGAAATCTTCTAATTCTTTTGGATTCGGTTTTCTCGTTGTCTTGTTTCTAATTTTCCAAGTTCCTTCAAAATCAATTCCATTCAGGTCAGTTTGAACCACGCAATTATCAAATGTTATGACTGGACTATCTATTTTCAAATCTTGATTACTACCTCCACCGTCTTTACCAAAAACCGGGTTACCATTTAATCTTTCATTATACTTGTTGATAATTGCTACCAGAGCAGCATCTGCTCCTTGTGAGGTGCTCGCACCTGTAGCGGTTGATCCATCTTTCACTTCCTTTTTTAATGGATAACCAACAAATCCGGCTTTCTTTACAACAATAGCTCTTGTTTCATCACAGTAAGTCTTGAACCATGATTTGGTGTTAGAAAAAACATCCCTTTCATAATCTACTAAGGCTTGTCTGAAGTTTACACTTTCAGTCAGTGGTAGTACATCGGCTTTGTTGAAATTATTTTGGACGTTCTTCTCAAACATTTCTAATCTGTTGAGAAGCTCATCCAATGCAAGTTCTGGAAAATCCAATGGTATTAATTTTTTTTCTTTGTAGTCGCGGTAGACCTCCTGAATTTTTGCCATACCCCCCTCTTGGAGTTGGGTAATCGGTTGGGATTTTGTAGTAGAAGAAAGTTGTCTACTGACCGTGTATGTACTTGCATACATGTGTGATACTGAAAGGGCTGCCTGTATTGGTATTTCATTTAATATGTTGTACTTATACCCGTAAAATTGCAGGGTTACTTGGTAGTTTCCTGAGTAACTATTGAATCTAGCAGTAAAACTTATCAAGTTTAATTGATGTCTAACAGCTTGTCCGTAGAATCCTTTCAGTGTTAAATAAAATGGTGGATAAGGTAGATGAAAGAAAGCTGCATAGGGTGATAAATCCCCCTTTTCGAATAGAGCTCTACCTTGTACATCCTCCAATTCTATCGTTACTTGAGGAACAAAAGATGTATCGATCTTAACGTTGATTGAGGTTATCCCAAGAAGACCTGTTGATAAAGTGGATTGTTTTCCGTCACCAGCTTGAAGGTTCGATTGGGGTTTTTGTTTTGTACTTTCTACTTGAGACGCTGAAGTCTTATTAGTTGTTCCTTTATTGAATACCCCAAGACCTGTAATTTCATTTGTATAGTCATTATTCAAATATTTTTGATTACCAGGTTTTAGAAAATTAATCTCTGCAATCGATATGGTTGATATTTGGTCTTGAACTGTAGCGCCGACAGCCAATTTAGTCCTTGGTAGTAATTTAGTTTCCAAGTTAGCATACATAACCAAGTTCTCGTGGTCCACGGTCCTTTCAATAATCTTACCATTCTTATCTTGTAGTCGATTTGGATCCACTACAATTAGGTTCTGAACGTCAAAGTCCACATAGATGTTTCCGTCTTGTCCTGTAAAAATTGAATTACCTGCCATAATATAAGAATTGGTTTTCCAATGCGGCTTTATAATCTTGTAATGAAGTTATCAATGGATAAGGTATAACAAGAAAAGCTCCGTCGAATATATTTTGTTCGAGTCCCGCAAATTGCGGATTAGCAATTAGGATCAGCCAATTATAATATGGGGCACCATAATATTCTTCAGATACCTTGTCTAATCTACTTCTATTAACTTTGTAGATATGCACCAAATCACTTGGTTTGTTAGGTAAAGTCACGTATGGAACAACTGTCTGTTGACCATTGATCAAAAACTCTTGATATCTGTTATAGTATTGTCCAGGCATTAGTTGAGTTTTATTTTATCGTTCCAATTGTTGTTACTTGTATTCACGTTTACTTTTTTACCCAAGTTTTGAATCGAAGTTTTTTCAGCGTCCGATGGACTTGCAACTTGTGTGAAAGTAAACTTTCGAGCCTTATCTTTATTGTAAGGAGTGTATTTCATGAAATTTTTTGCGTCTTCTTTTTCGAATTTTTCTATGAATTCTTTTGTCGCTGCGTTTTCTTTTTCATAAATGGGTTTGATTTTGTCCTTCCAATAGTCGTCGAATACTCTTTCTATTTCTTGGTTTCCCTTACCTTTAAGTTCTTGTTTATTAACAACGTCATTCAAAATTTTACTTTTGAAATTCTGATACTCCTTATCATTAACGATAACGCTATTTAATATCAAGTAACCAATTTTATTAGTCTTATCCCCACCTTCCCAAAACTCACCAGACCCAACTGGATTTTTAGGGTTTGTCAACGGTGTGAAAACATTTTTATCTAAGGCTTCTTGGCTATTCAAACCATCTTTGACCAAATTACCAACTATCTTACCTGATGATGTTGTATAGGTTAACTGTTTGATCATCAGATCATAAAAAGCTTTCATGTCCGTTGCGACTTTGGTTACGTCCTGATCCATTTCAACTAGCGTAGTGGATGGAACTGGTTGACTACTTGAATCAATATCGGTGGTACCAGCACATTGATATACCTTAATTGTTCCATTTTTCAGAGCATATCCGTCGTATAAAAAGTTATTACTTGATTGGAAAAGAACGTTTAATCTATTCATAACAGCAGTCCAATTAAGTTCTTGTTGAACAATTTGTTGTAATATATTTGTTATTGGAGTATAATAACCACTTCTTTTTCCCTCTATGTACGCTTTGAAATTTTGTTTGATAACTCTTATGAGTTTGTCCGAAAAATTGAATTGTCTTTTCTTCAAATAATCTATGAACTGATTACTAGAGTTATTTATACCTTTTGTATATTCATCAAAGAATACGTCAATTCTTTTTTCTATGTTTTGAGATTTTCCAAAGAAGTTGGAATTTGTAGTATTATTATTTGCCTTTATCTCACCTTCCATGTAATATCTATAATACCCCCACTGCTGCATCATAGCCCCATTATATTGATCTACAACCTCTTTGGATTTGTTCACAATCAAATTGAAATAATTTTGAGTGGAACTCAGAAGTGCATTCATAATCTCTTTGTAATTGATGTCCCCTACCTCCAATTGTAAGTCATTAATAGTTCTTCTTGTTATTACTCCAATGGTTTCGTTATTACCCTTACCTGCAAATGCGGCACTTGAATCCAACAAATTATTCAACGTGTTATTTTGTTGAATTGATTTCATGAACTCCGCATCCAAAGCTTGCGCACTTTCTATGTCTGTAGCATCAGCTCTTTCGTCATAAATTTCAGTGTTAGCATAGTAGTTGAATGTCAGAGCGTTTTGAAGTTTGTCCACTGGTTCTTTCAGTCCGGCACCACCAAGAAGATTGAAGTTCATTGATACACTTGCTAACATAGGTTGTACACCTATACCTTCAGGATTTGTATCTAACATCAAAGGTTCGTATGTTATACTGAGTGAGGTTGGTGCAATTTTTGTGTTGAAAAAATCTCCAATCCTAAGAATTAATATTGGTGGTGCACCAAAGGCTGTATTTATTGCTTGGTCGTATGTCACAGTTGTTTGACCATTAACGTCTTTCACTGTAGGGATTGACTCACCCGGTCTCATACATTGTTGTAAGAAAGTAAGTCTTGTGTTTAGCCCTTCGGGTGTCATAGAGTGGAAAGTTGGATCGAAAAATTGTAATTTGTCTTTTAAGTTATCGAACACCATAGGTGTCTCTTCTTTTATAACTTCAAAATAATCACACTCAGTCAAAAACTTTCTCAGTATCCTCTTGGTAATACCATCTCTCAAAACTTCTCTTGTTGTCTCTGTAAGACCTTGTATGTTGGTTTGATTTGTACCCTGTATCACCTTGGGAACTTGTGCGGGTGGTGTATCGGCAGTAGTCTGAGTTGTCGCAATGTTTTGTGGTGCCGGTGCATCTTGTTTCTTATCTCCCACGACCACACTTTTCAAAATTGCTCTCCTACAGGCCATTGCATTGAACGTATAAATGTCATTTTTACCCACGTCAGCTCCATCCGAACACTGTATAATTTCACTGTTCAATTCCTTGACCTGAGTTGAACCTGCGTTAGCCGCTGTTCTCGCATTTGTTGAAGAACCTGGAACAGTTGTGGTACCGACTTCTCCGACAGTTGTCGGTTTAAAAAAGAGTTGGTTACCGATATACTCACTCAAATCAGTTCCTTTGTAGTACTCAATCAAAGAATTAGCCCTTCTCAATCCCAAACTTGTGTTGTAGTTTTCCGAAGCAGGGGCTGAGGCACCACCTTCAATTTCTATGGTGACTGTGTACCCTTCGTCTAATGCGGATTTCAGATTTTTATAAAAATCCGATTGATTATTCAATTTAGAAAAACTAGCTATAACTCCAGTGTTGAACATGTTTTTGACCTGTTCCTGAGCTTGTGGTTTGTTAGACTTATTTCCGTTTGGTCCTGTAGCGTTTCTTTGATAGTTCTCCTGAGTTGTATTACTTACATAAGCAGTATACATAGGTCCATATGACCCTACAGATTTTGGTACATCGTTTTCATAATATACACCAAGTCCTTGGAACTCAGATAGGTCAGGCTTTGGATTTACGTTTGTTGTGGGTTGTGTATTTGTCTGATTTGTCGGGGCAGGTAATCCAGTATTCAACTCTGCGTTAGCTTCCAAAATTTCTTCCTTTGTTGTGTCAGGTGCTGACAAAATTCTTTGAATTTCATACAAATCTGATCTACTTATGGTTGCATATTTTTTTGCTAGCTCATACAAGTCGTATTTTGTACATCCCGCCATGAATGAGTTAATTAATCCATCAATTATATTTTTCTTAGTTTGATCTTTGAGGACTTTATTAACAATTATATTCAACACTGATGGGTGATCCACAACAATTTTCCAACTCAAGGTTCCTGCTCTCGATGTAGATTTGTATGTGTATATTGGTTCAGGTCTCCCCAAAAACTCTGTCGTATTCCATCCTGTGTTTACACTTTCGTTGATTGATAATCCATAAGGTGGGAACCACATAACTCTTCCACCATTTGGACCTTTTTCACAATCAGCCAAGTCCTCGAACATTTTTGAAGTCCTCCAAGCTAAGTTTTCTATTGAAAACATATACTTTTTGGCATATGCACCATTTGCATTACCAATAAGGTTTGAAGAATCTTGTCCTCCGTTCCTCCTATTCGGAGCTATATTAAGATTATATGTTTTATCAAGTACAGAATAAGAAAATCTCCTACCCTCAGTTGTAATACCATCAGTTTTTTGTAAATCATTATATTGTAAGAAAGGTGTATCTTTTGTGAAAATCCTACAATATTCGGCACCAACTTCATTACCTATCGGTCCCACGTAAGAAATTACTTTAGAACCTTTGGTCATTTCTTTATATCCGTCATTGAATATTTTACTGACTTGATCTATCGCATTTCCTACATGTTCGAATTTCTTTTTACCACCAGGTTGGCTTTCAACTAGTCTTTGAGTATCCTCCAATATTGATCCTGTCCTGAATCTAAACCTTGTTGAATTCGAGTCGTCATAGGTAGATGGGTCGAAATCTGGATCTTCTCCCATTTCTTTACCACCCGGTCCTACATACTTGCCCGCGTTCCTTCTGTATTTTGGGGAGATCCATGTCATTCCACCTTCAATACCTCCACCATCAACATATGGAACTCCAGCAGGCCCGAGCCCTGGTGATTGACCCACACCCTCATATAGTTGGGCCAATTCTGTTGGACCATAGACCGGTGCTTGTACCGATCTACCAAATCTATCGGTAGGTAAGTCTCCGATTGGGGAAAAGACCATACCAGGGTCTGAAGTTCGTGAACCTACATAATAATCAGAACTGTTTGCCCTTCCACCAACTATTGCACCACCAAGTCTATCGAAAAAATTACGATCATAATCTGGCTTGTATAAATTCATGTCCACATTCCTGAACAGAACGCTTTTCTGTCCAGCACCAGTATTACTCAAGAACTTCTGAGATCCGGAGTCGGCACCTAATAATCGTGCAAAAAACTTGCCAACTCCACTCTGTCTAACGAAATCAAAGGCGGACTCAATTTGTCCAATTGTTGTTGGAGTGCCCAATCTGATTTCAGTATCAAAATATGAGCCGGGTATTGGAGAGAATGGTGCGTAAGTTCCTGATAATCTAACCGCCAAGTCCACAGCTGCGACAACAGGGTTTGCAGCTACAGTGATTTGATAATTTGGTTCAATTAATGGTATTCTGTTAGTCAACACACCAAATAGATTACTTCCACTAGCAGCACCTGCAATGTTTGCTCTTGCCGCAGTTCTCTGATAAATTTCAGTGGCAATTCTTTCTTCGAAAAGTTTTTTGAGTTGAACTGCGCCAATTTTAGCTATGAATGAATCTGAGCTCAACAAACCATTAGAACCCAATGGGTCTCTGTTGAATAAGATATCTACTGGTTCGTAGAAAGATGAATTAAAGTTCGGGTACGGTTCAAAGTCTGACTGTTGTATTACAGTTTCTGTTGAGTATTCAAATGGTGTGTCGGGTGAGTATACGTTAAGTCGAGCCATACGGTCGTTGAAAACGAATAACCCGTATCCTGTAGGGTCTGGTTGAGCATCAACAACTGCTTGGTCAGTCAATACTGTTGGATATGCAATCTGATTTGGGTCGACGTATGGTCCACCTTTGTATGATTGAAGATTCCTTGTTAAGAGTCTTTTCCTGAAATTTTCAGTGCTCCCGTAGTCTAATGGACTAACCATTCAGTTATTTTCCTATAAATAGGTTATATGGAATTTTTTTATTTAGTTTTGTCCTTGATAGACTGTCCTGTTTCATCTTTCATGTTCGCAAGTATTTGATATAGTTTTTGTGAACCTTCTTGTGAATCAACCCATTGTTGTAATATTCTCACTACATTCGGATCTGTCTTACCGTCAGATGTAAAATCAAAAGTTATTTTCCCATCGTGTGTAATTTTCTTGGTCTCCGTCACTGTAGTCTGTTGAGTTCTCTGTACTTGTGAAGCTGTTCTCGAGGTTTCTGCATACCTTTGAACAGCTGAAGTTGCTCGTTGAGCGCTAGGCATCCTTTCCATTCTAGTGTTAATACCACTTTCCAATTTCTGTCTTGTCTCTGATCTAGGATCTAAGTATTTTGCAATTTCCCTACCTACTGATGTACTATCTCCTTTGAATTGATCGTAGATAGAACTCATCATTTGTTTCGGTAGGTCTGAAAGTTCTTTCATCAGGTCTTGGGTTACATTTACCCCGCTTGATTGTAATTTTTTTATGATGTCTCCACTAACCTCATCAAAGGATTTTTTACCCTCTAAAACAGGTAACATCATTTTACCCAATTCGTCAATTGATTTGTTTAACCCGCTTGTAATGTTTTTTTGATCAGGAGCGGCTCTTTTCAATGCATCAGTAACACCCAAACCTAACTTCCTTGTGAGCTCAGGTAATTCAGAAAGTGCTCTTGTTCCAGTCACACCATAAACTATTCTATTTCTAATCTCTGCAATATCTGCGGCTTGAGCTTTTCCTGTGTCAAGTTGTGCTTTTGCAATATCTTCCATTGTCACAGGTTCTTTTTTATTCATCTCAACAGCTTGTTTCAGTTGTTCTGCACTGAGATCTCTTATATTTTGAAAAACAGCTTCACCTTTTTCATCTTGTCCGACTTTAATTTGATATTCTCCTCCATCACTCATTTGTGCAATACTGGCGATATACATCTTGTCTTCTTCACTTAGATTTCCAGCAAAACTTAATTCACTCATTACTTTGTTGGCGTTTGCCGCACCTAAAGCCATCTTACTGAACTCTCTATAAGACATACCAGCAGCTTGTGCTAATTCATGCATTTGTCTTATTCCCCCTGGATCTATCTTGAAAGTTTTCGTTTTGTCGTCAAAATATGTGAATCTTTGAGCAACATCTGCAATGGATTGTTGTAGTCCCTCTGGGTCATTGATAGATGCGTTCATCAAGGCGAATGGATCTGCTAACATTCCTGTTGTGACTCCCAATCTTTGAAATGCCGCTGCTGTTTCTATAGCCCCCTCAGGATTCATAACTTTATCTGCAAACTCTCCTATCCTACGCATGTCAGACCTCAAAAGTGCAGATTGTACTGCCATTTTACTTAAACCTTGAACCCCATTCTCGAAATTGAATCTGTTCATCATTTCCATATTCTCAAGAACATTACCCATAATTTGTGAGGTGTTCATCCCGACAGATTTCACATAGTCTACAGCACCTTTCATATTCTCTTGAACTCGACCAAAACTTACACCTACGTCAGTCATTTTTTCAACAACTGTTTCAACATCTTGGCCTATAACTTTAGATGTAACAAATAGTTCCTTTACTGAATCAGCTGAGGCAACAACGTTTTTTTGTAGTGCTCTTGAAACGTCAATCATTACTTGAGCAGCATCCGCAGCACTACCCCCAAATTCTGTAATTTTTGGAGCAGCAATTGAGATTTCCCTAACTATTTCACCAACTCTTTCTCTTACACCACCAAATACTTTGTTAACAGTACCCGCATATGTGTTAAGGGCAACAGTGGCACTTGCAATTCCTCTCAAATACCCATCTATGTCGAATAGTTTTTTACCTTCTTCTATTGGTGAATCCGAAATATTTTCATTGTTGGGATCAGAAGGACTTATTCTTTCGTTAAACTGCATAGAGTGTTTTCATATAAATAGATTATCAGAGTTTTTTCAATTAATCTTTCTTGTTATCTTCGATCCATTTTTCCAGCAAGTACTTCCTCACGAACACTGGCATGTTCAAAAAGTCTTGCCACCCCACCTTAAATAGGGTGCTCAAATAATAGAATTCGTCCGTCTGTATTTTTCTATAATCAGGAGAAGAAAGGCCGAAAAAATTCAACCCCGAAGCCAATATAAACTGTTAGCTTGTCTCCTGATGGGGTTGTTACGATCTTTTCCATGTTTAATCTTGGTTCATTTTCTTCCAAGAATCTTTTTATATGTTTCGAATCCGCAATTAACATTTCGTTCACAAACTTGCTTATTGCTTGTCTATCCCTTGAACCTTCCAGTTCGACAATTTGTTTTTCTAACCTCCACGTTACTTTTGGAGCAGGCCTTCCTTTCGGATATTTGTCAACCATACCTTGTATTTCATTCGTTTCACCAAGTGTTAGTGGTTTAATTTTCACAACACTTGTGGACATCGGAAGTTTGGTTTCATACAAACCCTCCTCATTGGGATCAGTACCTTTTTTTATACTGAGTTCATCCAATAAGACTATTGTCTCAAATGGTTTACCTGTCTTAGGGTCGTTAACCGTCATTGTAATTTCAGGACCAAAGGCTGTGTTTCTCAAAAAGATAAGAATTGCTTCAATGTCTGATTCCAACATGTCTTCAGGTTTCAAATCAGGCTCATATAATTTGGCTCTGATTAAGTTCATAGATATGTTGTCCCCACCCCCCATCAAGATGTTCTCATCATTTGCTGTGAGGTATCCTACTTTAACCGAAGATTTTTTGTTTTTATAAAAAATACCCCCTGATGGTAGGGGTACCACATCGTGAGGTAATGAAAAATTTTGTTGTCCGTATTGCATTGTTTGACTATCCATAATAAAAAACCGTGGAGTTTTGTCTCCACGGTTAAATATAATATGACTTTATTTTTTTTAAAGATTAGTAAATAAGTACACATCTATCAGGTCTAAGCGTAGCCGTAATATTTGCTAAAGCGTCTTGAGAATATGATAGAGCGTTGAAGTTAACATCCGTCAAGAATGTTCCGTATAAAATCCATTTTTCGACCACGACACCCGTTGGGTCCAACATCTCGAGGTCGATGTCTTTTTTGTAACCCGCAGCATATCCCATACGGCCTGTTACAGATTCAGCGTGTAAACGAACCCACTCCATAAGAGCCTGAGCTGCTGATGGACCAATTGGGTCTCTGAATGTTACGTTAATTGTTTGCCAGTTGAATCTACCTGCAACAAATGTTGATGTGTTGAGGAATTGAATTTCAGTAGCAGCGATTGTGATATGTGGTCTTGATGCAGATTCCACAAACCATTCATTGATACCCAGTGTTGAGGGAAATCTCATAATGAATCGATTCTGACGTTTCGGTTCATAGGGTATCGGCATTTTCATTAGTAAATCAGCCATATTATATTAATTTTTTTTCTTTGTTTATGATTATAAATATATCCTCGTTAATTTTTTTCTATTTACTTGTTGGTCCAAAAAAAATATCTATTATTTCATTCTTTCCTTTTTACCAGTTCCAGTATAATATGTTTTAACAATATTATCTGGATCTTTTTCAAAACTTTGTTGCATTACTTCTACATTCCTCAAATCATCATCAGAAAATCCAATACTAGGTACAAATTTATTTGATACGTCTTTTTTTAAAAACGCTCTTTTATTTAACAAGGCAGCCATCGCTTTGATGTATTTCACGAAGTCTTCCATTGCAGATACCTTCGCTAGTTCAGGATTTGTTGCAGACTTATCATCTCCGAACGATACAGGGTGATATTTGTTAAGCTCTAAATAAGTTTTTATTAATTCATTATCAGACATCTCATCTTCACCTACAAACGATCTGTATTTTTTCAGATTCTTAACTAACTCCTCCTTGCTGATACCATTGAAGTCATTGATAATATAGTTGTAAACAGCTTGTTTGATTGTGTTTGGGTCATGACCACGTGCTGTGATTATCGCAAATATTGAACCGTTGTTGATTGATTCTCTAAAGTCATCGAAGGCGGGTCCCGTCTTTGCTTTCATCGCGTCTACTAAAAATTTTTTGTCGCCTTGTGTTTGAAAGTTTCTGAATGGATTGTCCGCTAAACCTACAATAGTATTACCCTTGTACTTTAGATCGCCCTTACCTATTTTACCTCTGTACTCTGCAAAATCTGAAGTGGACATCCCTACTTCATCACCTTCCTTATTTTTGACTATTATTTCTGTTGGCATATGAACAATATTATCGTCCCAATCGAACGCATAATATTTCATATCTGGACCTTTTTCTGTGAAACCCTCTTTAAATTCTTTTTTCATCCTGAGGCTAAAAAAGGGGGGATGTTGTCCCCCCTGTTATTTTAGATATTTTCAAAAGTCGCTCCCGCTGGAGTAATCAAGAATTCGATATCGATGAATTCGAGAGACTTTGTTGGTTTAAGATAAATTTTACCTGTAAGTGTGTTTCTGTCTAAGTCTTCAGGTGATGAAGAAACTGTCACACGGAAATCGTAAACACCTCTGTCTCTTCTTATGGAGTCCATGATTGGGTTTACTGAATCCAAGAACTGTTGTCTTACAATCTCGTCGTTCTGTTCGAACAACAACCTTACAGCCACCGCAGAAATCAACTTACGAGCTTGAAGTAGAAGTCTTCTTACATTCAATCTATCAAGAGCCGATTCAGCGATTTGGAGGGTTTTGTTACCCCATATTACCGTTCCTACATCTGAGAAAGTTGCAATTGGATTGATTCTACCTTTGTATAAAGTATCTCTATTCTCTTGTGTGAGCTTTAATCTTGCCTTTACAGAATTGACAAGACCTCTTGTGTAACCCGCCGAAGCGTACCATGGGAAAGCAATGTTATCTGTCAAAGCCAAGTTTCTACAAACCTCACCTGTAGGTGGAATGTAAATTTGTGTGTTGTTCACCGTATCTCTTACAAGGATCCACGGGTAATATGTTGCAGTATAGTTTGAATCGATACCAGTTGTTTCTAAGTTATCCACAGCTTCTGTTGGATAAATTACCCCGATATTATCATAAGTCGTTGGTAAGAACATATCATAGTCAGGAGTTGTACAGATGTAGATAGAATCTGCTCTGTCATCTTCTACCATATCAACAGCGTATTCTACTAAGTTACTATTGTTAACATAATCAATACCAGGTGTAACAAACACGTTAATATTCGTAGCTTCAGGGTTTGCAAAAGTTGCAATACCAAGTTGATATGCGTAGTAGTCACTATTACCCCAATCTGATGTAATGTCACCCGCAGCATAATCTCTGAAAGCTCCCCATCCTGTAGCAGTTGGGTATCTCGAAGTCGGACAAGCGCCTTTGAGGTAACCTGTAGCACCTAAGATGTATTCATCTCCATTGGTTCTCGATTCTCTGTAGATATCCCATCCGTCGAAACCTCCTGCGAAGCAGACTGTAAACTTCCTTGAAAAAAGCCTGTAGTAAGGATTTGCAGGATCGGTAGGTTCAATATTGAAACTTGCGTCTCCAACTTCAAAAGCTGTTTGACCACTAGTCATAAATGTGTTTGCGATTGTTACTGCAGTCGCCCCTGAATCCATGTGGAATCCTTTCGTTCTGTAATTGAATGGATTCTCAACGTTTGTATCACAATGGTCAAGTATGTTTTGGAAACCTTTGAATTGGAAGAACGAATCGTCTATACCAATAGTGTTAGAGAATCCTAAGAAGGTCCTTCTAACGTTATCACCAGAACTTGTTACAACATTAGACCCTCCAGCTGTAGTTCCAAAAGGAGGATTAAAAATTACTTGACCAGGGAAATAGTATGCTGTCTTATAGATAGGAATTGGTGATTGAATATCTCCTTGATAATCTCTCATTGTATATCCCTCAAAACCACAAGGTAATGCATCGATAGGAAACTCTTCAGAGAGCTCCAACATTATGTAACCAGAGTTTAGAGGATACTCACCATCAGACGATCCGATTTTTTTAGCTACGAATGAATTGAGCGCAGGATCCATAGTACAGTTCGTGAATTTTTCAAGAACTACAGGATTAGCATCGGTATCAAAGAAATCTCTGACCATAATGTCAAATGTCGAATTGTTGAACGACATATTCATGATAGAAATTTTGATTTGTGTGTTAGCCGCGTCACCATCAGAAATTGAAACAAACTTGAAAAGGTTATAAACTTTGTTACCTCTCAACTCCGAAACAACCCATGGAGTTCTTGGACTTTGATATTGGAATAGATTATTAGCTATTGAAGTTACATCTCCACCACGCGCTTCAGGAAGAGCTGTAAAGTTTGGATTGATACCTCTTATGTAACCGTTATTATAAGACCAGTTTAACATAGTTTGATAAATCTCCTCAACAAATACAGGAACCTCCAACCTTGATTTCGCAAAGTTAGTCACACTTAGAACCTTAGTTATGTACTCTGAGTCAGAAGAGGAGAAAGAAGTTTCGAAAGAGAAACTATCACCCTCATAAGTTTCACCCGTAATTGCAAAAGTAGCGTATGGATTAGTTGTTAAACCAGAATAAGAATTAGCCAAGTTCAGACCCAAATCCGTCGTACCAGAAACTTGATATCTCGGTCCTGCAGTTGTTGCATTGTATAATGAGATACCACGAGACCTCAAAGTTGCCACAACCAAATTATCGTATTCTGTGTAAGAGGTCCCCGAATAATAATATATTGAACCTGACATTACACCTGAGAAAGTATTCCAATTACCAGTAGTACCTGTTTGAATTGCTGAAACGTAATTGAAGAAAGAATATCCTGAATAGAGTGATGATTGACTCGCGGTCGATCCTGTTTTATCGAATGTTGCGTAATACCACTCATCATTACTTTCAGCTGAGAAAGTAATATCAGAATTGTTGAAACTACTAACACCAAGAACGTTTGTCAAAGTCGCAGCTGTAATTGTTGCTAAATCGTCGGTATCAATAGCGCCGTAAACCGAAACCTCACTCGTAGCACCTGTAATTTCAAAGGTAGTTCCTGACGATTCCGCAATACTCAAAATTTGGGTATTGATATCATCTCTGAATGATGATGTCGATCCGTCGAATTGAGTATAGACTGTATCTAAATTATTCCAAAGTATACTTGGCATTGTTAATTGTGTCAAAGTTATTGTTCCACCCGTATTACCAGAAAAGTTAAAATTGAAATCTACTGAAGACCCAGATCTTGCTATCGTTGTAGGGTTAACATTAGCAATTGTAGTGAAAGACCAAGACGGACCCGCATCATAACCAGACAAACCGAGAACTCTAGTTACAAATAATTGGTTCGATTGTTGAAGATATTGCTTAGCGATGTAAGCCGCTTCATATTTAGGTATCTGTGTGTTTGTGAATTTTTCGGGTGAGGTTGGACCGAACAATGCTGTGAATTCATCATAGCTTGTGATGAAAATCGGTTCGAAGGCAGGACCTGTTAAGGTCTCTCCAACGATGCCCAAAGTGGTCACACCAACACTCTGAGCTACGAATGATAGATCAGTTTCACTTGTGTAAACACCAGGGGAAACGAATACTTTTTGATTTGTTGCCATTATTAAAAAGTTCTAATTGAATTTATTTTATGATAAATATTAAATCAAAGACAAAAAACTTTACTTTTGAATATCTATTTCTATAAGTGGGATAATAAATTCTGCCTTTTTTCTCCCTATGAAAACTCACTCAAAATCAAAGAAAGAGATAAAGAACATCAAGATTTCGCCCGAAGCACATAATAAGTTGAAAAACTATTGTGATAAAAGGGGAATCAAAATTTATAAGTTTTTAGAAAATCTAATATTTGAGAAGTGTAAAGAAAAAACCGATTTGTACGGGGAAGATTAAAGTAAGTTAGCAATGAATAACATTGAGCTATCTTTTGTGTTGTCCGATGGTGTAATTTCAAATCTAACAAGATCACCCGAACTTACCTGAATAGTCGGTAAGTTAGCACCCAAATAATATTCATTTAGGAACACATCATAACTGTCAACATTAACTTGGCTATTGAAATTGAAATTTGCAACGTATTTGTAAGTCTCGGTATAAGCTGTCGTACCCGCAGAAAAGTTGAATGTCAAAGGAAATTCGGTTGCGTTTTCGGGATATATTTTTTTTCTCCTACGCCTCTTAGTGTTGTCGGTTTCCAACAATTGAACGGTTCTTGAAATTGCAGGCTTGACCTCAAATTCTTCCTCATCAATGAGGAACCCCATCATTAAGAAATCATAACTTTGTACATAATATTTCCTTTTGTCCAGATCTAAAACAGAATTATCACCAACATTTGTTAAGATAATCGGAACATAATGTCCTTTAATAAAGGTATAGGCTTGTCTCGATGCAAAAGTTTGCATCACAATTTTATTCAACTGATTCAACTCTCTCATTCTATTACAGAAAAACTTCAAGCTGTATGTAATATCAACAGGTACCGGCTGTGGTATTGTGTAGATATCAATTCCTTTTCTCTGACCATCCCAAGTTGGTACAGTCGCAAAGTAGTATTGTCTTCTGTTCGGTATGTTGTAAATGAGGGCAGGATTAGACCCATATTTAACTTCAGGGTTTCTGACTAAAGATATAAATGGAACTTGAACGTTTTTATCCAAGTCCGAAAAATTCCAACTTTCTGTGAACTGAGACCAGTTTTGTGTTGTTATTATGATGTCAATTACAGGAACCACCTTACCAGACGTAACAGTTTGCAAATCATTTTTTACAAAATCCAACATCCCACGATCCAAATCTGCATGGAGAACCGACTTAGGTAAAAAAGTTCCATCTCTTGTGATGTAATCCAAAAGTTGTTCTCTTCTAGCCAATAATTCCTTTTGGGGCTTCAGCTGTAATTTTTTCTTTATTTGTTTTGGGAACGCCATACTAACTTAATAGAAATATCTTAATCGGACCATTTATCATCTCAACATCTTTAGCATTTTGTACAGGCACTGAGGTATTTTTGATTACGAACGTGTCATGTTTGTATGGATTATAAGTTACAGGAATACCATCAGAATCTTCAGGTATATCGAGACATGGATGTTCACACAAATCCAAAAGAGTACCAATCACAAAAGCATGAACGTTTTTAACTTGTTCTTTTCTGACCCTTTCTAAGCCACCTTTCCTAACCCTAAACTCAACGTCCGACAACCTAACATAATCTGCATGAGCAACAACCAATCCACCCCTCTGAATCGAAAAAGTATGTTTGTTTAAATTATAATATACCATAACCCTTCCACCCAAGAGGTTCAACTTCAAAAGTTTTTTTTGTGATTCAGAAATTTGATAAATCATATACCTCTAAATTCATTGTCCGTTACATACGTGGCAAGGATTGTTCTATAAAACGGCTTATAACCTCCGTATGTGTGTTTGTTATCTGAGTTTACCCTCCCATCATCTACAACACTATAATACCTTACTCTCTGCTCTGTTTCGTAATAACCAATATAATCACCAAAATCTATATTAATCTGAAGATCATCTAATGTTTGTTGATAAACAGAAACCTGTAAATTACCAGGTTCTGATTGATTGATTCTTGAAGCACCGATCAATTGATTCGTTGGTGTGAGAATCTTCACCAGTCCTTTAAACTCAACAGGTGGTAAAAATTGTATTCCATCCTCAAGAGCCTCGCCATAAACGTCATCAGACTTTGTTTTGGTTTTATCAACCTTGTATAATACCAAAGTGAAATTCATATCTCCTTCCAACCACTCTTCACCCATTCCGATATCCAACGCAAAATCTTCACCCCCGAAAAACTTACCTAATCGTGTTATTGGTACCTGTTTGTCCATATGTTGATAAATACATCGTAAACAATTATATTTGACACAAAGTGTACTTAGCAACGTGATGCTAACATCTAGAAAAATCTATATTGACAAAAGTCCAATGGACATGGTGAAAGATATCAAGGTAAAAAAAGATGAGTGAGATTACTATTGAATCCAAGGCGTTATCTATATTGGAAACTTACGAAGGATCCAATAACTATATCCAAGAATTGAAACGCAAATTTATTCTGAACAAAAAATTTTATCCCACAAGGAGTCAGTCGGAATATATTATCGGTAACCACGACAAACAACCTAAAGTTGCAAAAAAATGGGCGGTTCTTGACTCTTATTTTGCCCAAAAATTGGCTAACGACAAACTTTATACTCAAATACCTGAAAAGGTTTGGGTTGAGAAATTATTAACAGAAAGGGATAAGGCTTACCATATTTGGGGTAGAGTTTTTGAAACTGAACAACTACACGATTTCTGGTTACCGAAAGCCGCTCTGATAAAAGATCATACAGTTAAAAATGTAAACATAGATTATGAAAAATATTCAAACAGACCACCTCTTAATCATCAAAAAGAAGCTATACAAAAGTTGGTTGAAAACAAACGTTATGTTTTGGCGGATGATATGGGTCTTGGCAAGACTACGTCTACCATTATAGCTGCACTTGAATCCAACGCAAAAAAAGTTCTTATAATTTGTCCAGCTTCACTCAAAATTAATTGGCAGAGGGAAATAGAAAATTATACAAAAAAACAGGTATACATTGCGGAGGGTAAAAACTTTAGTGAAGAACACGATTTTGTAATCATAAATTATGATATCATAAAAAATTTCCATGATCCAAAAAAGAAAGATGATTCACAAATTCTTAGAGCCGGTTTTGATTTGGTGGTTATTGACGAAGCACACTATATTAAAAATCCTCAAGCACAACGAACAAAGTTAATCAATGACTTCGTAAAAAAAGTAGATCGCCTTTGGTTATTGACTGGTACTCCAATGACTTCGAGACCCATAGATTATTATAATCTCTTGAATTTAGTTGACTCACCCGTTGCCAAAAATTGGATGGCATTTGTTATCCGATATTGTGAAGGGTATCAGTTCAAAGTTGGTGCTAGAAAAGTTTGGAACGTAATGGGTGCGTCCAACCTCGAGGAACTAAGAGACAGGACCTCAAACTTAGTTTTAAGAAGATTGAAAGAAGACGTGTTAGATTTACCCGAAAAAATTATTACGCCTGTATACCTCAGGTTAAAGTCAAAAAAATATGAAGAGGTTATGGGTGATTATTATAATTGGTATGAAAAAAACACCGATGAGAGCAAATCATTAACAGTTCAATTTACCAAACTAACCGTGGTACGTCAAGTAATTGCAGATGAGAAAACATTACATACAATTGAACTAGCCGAGAACATAATCGAGCAAGGAAAAAAAGTTATCATATTTTGTAACTTTACACACTCTTTAGAAAAAATAATCGAACATTTTGGAAAAACCGCAGTAAGACTTGACGGATCGATGTCAAAACCTGACAGACAATTAAGCGTAGATAAATTTCAGGAAGATCCAAAAGTTATGGTATTCGTTGGTAATATAAAAGCCGCTGGTGTTGGTATAACCCTTACAGCAGCTGAGGCTGTGATAATGAATGATCTTTCATTCCTACCATCGGACCACTCGCAATCTGAAGATAGAGCTTACCGATACGGCCAAAAAAACAACGTCTTAGTATATTACCCTATTTTTGAAAACACAATTGAGGGGATAATTTACGATATCCTAAACAAGAAGAAACAAATAATTGCAACTGTTATGGGAGACGTGAAAAACGAAGTAGATATTGTTGAAGAAATCATGCAACAAATTAACTCACAAAAACATTAGGAACTTTCGGGTTATTTATAGAATAATCCAATGATATGAACGATTTAGAAAAAAAGATTGAACAACTTGAAAATGAAATATTGGAAAGCCACATTACCGAAGAAAAAAAGTTGTTAATTACAGAAATGAAAAAAATTGGAATAGAAAAATTACCCTATTCCTACTCAGCCTTGAAACCTTTCATCGACGCAGAAACGATGAACTTTCATTATAACAAACATTATAAGGGCTACGTGGATAAACTCAACGACGCATTATCCAAGAAAAAGTTTGGGGATCTCGATCTTGAAAAGATTATCAAATCAATATCAAGATACGACAAAACCATACGTAACAATGCTGGTGGAGCCTTCAATCACGCATTATTTTGGAACATGCTTTCTCCAAAACCAATGAAACTAACAGGTCCATTGGAACAAAAACTAATCAAACAATTTATGTCCTTTAATAACTTCAAAAAGGAATTCGAAACTGTCGCCAAGGAAAGATTTGGATCAGGTTGGGTGTGGTTAGTTTTGACGAGTCAAAACAAGTTGAAGGTCATGTCCACACCAAATCAAGACAACCCTCTGATGAACATAATTGAAGGTGGTGGATTTCCCTTATTAGGTTTGGATCTTTGGGAACACGCATATTATTTGAAATACAAAAATAAAAGAGATGAATACATTTCTAATTTTTGGAAAGTTGTAAACTGGGATTTTGTTTCCAAGATGTATGATATGAAAGTTGAAACAAAACTTATAGAATCAACGAAACTGAAACAAATAATCTCTGAGGGAAAATCTGAAAAATGTAGTCAAGAACAGATTGAAGGTATAAGAGTAATGTTTAACGTAAACAATAAGGTTGAGAAGATATACAGGAAGTCGATTGAGGATATGTTGAAAGAAGTTTTTGCTGACAAATGGGCAGAGAAAGATTCCGAAGGTAACATGTCAGGAATTTATGGATTAGAATCACCAGGCAGATCGGTCATAAATAAGTTGAATACAAATTACACCGCATTTTGTATCATGGTGAATGATGTTAACAAACTAATCCTTTCCGTGGGGAAAAAGCCAATTGTCTTTATTGGTAAAGGTCCTGCTGAACAAATCAAAGAAGCGGAAAGATTTACCAAAGCGATGAAATATTTCAAGTTCAATCTTTTTGACACTGAAAGCCCTACATTCCAAAATATATTGAAGGCTCTATCTGAAACAGACGCAGCTGGAAACAAACGAGAAGATTATGTAATTAGTGTTTTGAAAAGACACATGGACAGCTCATCAAATTTTGAAAAAATTGGAGAGCTTGGTAATGAAGAAGATATGAAAGGGGTTGATGTAAAAATTACTCAAGACGGAAAAACTTTGACGGGTCAAATTAAACCCTTCAAAGAAAGAATAGATAAAGATAAGACCATTACATTGAAGGGAACAGGTAAAGTGAAAACATATAAAACCGATTGGATGATATTTCAAAAAGGTAGGAATGTTTTAGTTTTTGACAAAAAACCTAATATAATATCAGGAAATTTTGTATTCCCGAAGGAATCACTTCTCTTAGATATAAAATAGATTCATCAAACTATTTATAGTATTATGTCAGTAATTGCAGAACCAGATAGATCCAAGATTTACACCCGTGTAAAACATCTACTCGGAGCACCCTTACGTTCCGTAGAATTGGAAGATGAAATGATGGATTCGTTGATGGAATTATCAATTCAGGACTATGGGCAATATACTCTGAATTGGTTAATAGAATCTCAATGGACAAACTTGGTCAATCTAAATATGGATGAGAGGTCCGTTGCCGCGGCTTTGATTACAAGGACAATGGACTTTGAAAATCAATTCACATACGCATACTCAAAAATCGTTGGATTACAAACCTCTGGTCCATATGTTCTCAAAAAAGATTACATAACGTTGTCTGCGAACACTCAACTTTATGAGATACCTGCAGGTAGAGAAGTTAATGAGGTACTTTGGTTCACACCCGCAGAACTATCAAACATATTGTTCGACCCATGGTCAATGGGTTTCATTGGTGGTCCAGGTCTTGGTGGTCCTGCAGGGTATTCACAAATGGGATATAGTGGATCTTATTTTATGATGCCAGCCTTTGATATGCTATTGAGACTTCAAGAGATCAATATTCAAAGCCGTATACTCGGTGGCGAATTGACTTATAGAATCACAGGTCTTCCTGATGGGAAAAAATTATTACAACTCTATAATGTACCTGGAGGAAGATTTGATTGGGGTACTTTTGGTTTTAACCAATATAGAGTATGGTATTGGTACTATGATGTAGGACCTGAAGACAGAGCAAAGTGTCTAAAAGCAAATCCCGATATAATTAAACTACCCTCTGACGTTCCTTTAGAATCCCTTGAATGGGTTGACCTGAACGTACCAGCACAACAATGGGTAAGAAGATGGTTTACCGCTTATTGTAAAGAAACTCTTGCAAGAGTAAGGGGGAAATACAGTGGAAATTTGAAAACACCAGATTCTGAAATTACCATGGATTATACGAGTTTACTAACCGAAGCCAAAGACGAAAAATCTAAATTGATGGAAGAATTGACAGGTGCTGAAGGTTGGTTAACAAGACTAAGACCAGAAAAAGTTATGGAAAGGGAAGCACTAATTGCGGAAAATCTGAACAAACAAATGAAATTCAGGGCGATGCCAAGACAAATATACGTCATCTAATGTCAATTATAAAAACAATACCATCTCAAAGATTGATTAATGGAAAAGTTATTGAAACATCCGAAGTTTCAATTGTAAACAACGAAGAAGTCTACGTTACAGCTGGTGAAGATTGCATCATAGTAAGAGGAAACAAATCCACAACGGTGAAATTACAAAGTAGAACAACTGACCACGTAGTAATAAAAGCCATGACTCATTTAATAATTCTACCTGATCTCGGTAAAATAGATGAGGAATTCGATGAGATTACTTGTGATCGTGGAGCTTGTATTGAGTTCCGATTTTGTAACAACAATTGGTATATTCTTTCATCAGACGGACTCAAGCAATCTTAGTTTGCTTTCCCAGTCACTCTCGGCCAATTCATACATATAGTATGGATTCAACCCTCTCTTTTCCCAATAAGACATTTCAGCTTCAGTTATTTCTAAAACATCTTCTTGGAGTTTGTCCTGATCAGATTCTTCAAACGGAAGACCATTTATTAATTCACACTGAGCCGTTGTAAAAACACCCCTATCTGCCGGATCTGTTACAATTAAACTTTCTCTTACATCCTGTTTGAAACATACAAGTAGGGGCTCAATCCTTTTATTAAAGGTTACGACCGCTCTCGGTACATTATAATCTCCTGTCATGTTGGGGTTTGTCTCCAAGATATTTGCATCCAACATGTAACAATTCACTTGAACACCATCAACAATTTCAACCGCATTAGGATTTTCTAACTTTATTAATTGATTGGTATCTTTTATTTGTTTAGTCGTGAGTTTTTGAACATCTCCCTGTGAAGCTTTCTTACCGTTGTTCACATACATAATAACATCACCCAAGTTGACGCTCAAATTGTTTTGAATGGCAAGTTCCATGTGTGCCATCCGACTCATACTATTACCCGCCTTTGTTTTTTGTGTTAATCTTTTCTTATATTCGTCGAGAGTCAGTTTTACCTTAGCTCTTTGAGCGATTTTAGATAAGGGAATTTTTTGATCAAATATCTTTTGTAGATACTCATAATAATATTCGATAAACTCTTTTCCATTACCGTTCAGTATTAACTTGATTCCTTTATCCAAAAATTCTTCAATATACAATGGAAGTTTTTTTGATTTGATAGAATTGCCAGTCAATTTTATCTTACCTTTTGCGTCCATCACCGCGTAATTTTTTCTGGCAAGATTTATACATGAAGGCCAAACGCCATCCGTATCTAAAGCCATTTCCCCCCTCATAAAAATATCGTTATATTCGGCAACATCAGCTTCAGGTCCGGTGTATTCTTTTCCTATCTTAACCTTCCAATTCAATCCTCGACCGATGTATCTATGAGAGTCGAGGTCATCAGGGCTTGAAAAGTTCACACCATCCGTATCCATTACAAGTGGTGTATAACCTTTACTCATGAAAAACTTAATCATCTGACGAAGATACTGACGACCTGTACAAGTAATCTGTTCTCCCATATACATGTCACCCCACGCAAAAACTTGCGGGGCTGATAATGCACCGAACATTGAGTTGATGAATATTTTAATTGGTAATTGTTTGTTGGAATAGGAAGCCGACAACTGAGGGTCTATTGTGTAATATTCCTCTGCAAGTTGTTTGTATTTTATACGGGTGTCTCGGAAATACTTTAACATACCTTTCATGGCATTGGTAACATCACAATCAGGAAAAACATCGTGTACAAGCTGAATAGAAGGGTATAGAGACGAGAAGTCTAGCTTAAGTACATTCTTACTATACCCAACTTTAAGTAGTCGGGAAAGACCTCCTACGAAGTCTGTCTTCGATTGTTTTGCGGGGATTGCAAGTCCATGTTTGTATGACCAAGCAAGCATCAACATCTTCCATAAAGTTGCGGTTCCCATAGTGGAAACTCTTTCGTAGGTTGTGGGGATCATTGACGCGAGAAAAAAAGAAGCTTGATTAAATTCTTTATCTACAGTCAAAGTTTCCTCTAAGTCATCATCGAGATATCTTTCCACTAAGTTGTCTCCTGTTGTTTTGATATAGACACCAGGAAACTTGATGTCTAAATCCGCATACTCGGAAGCCTTTTTATATTTACCGTTTTGTACATTCAACCAATACTCTTCCTTCGCACTATACATTTTACCAATATTAGTGTGATCGATATAGACACGGTCGGGTGCTTCCTTACCGATGTAAGTTGTAATATATTTCAAACCCGCAGCTTTGATACTCGAATTTATCGCTTGAGCTCTTCGAACCGCATGAATAATATCGATTACATTATAACCCCAAATAGATGTCTGAAGAAAATCCTCGACTTCATTGGCTAACTTCAATATCGTTTCTTTCCTTGTATAAGAATGTTGGGGATGTAACGACTTAACAGCCTTTCTCATATCAATCCCCAATCTCTGAGCTCTTTCAAAAATCCAGTGCCAATCGAAGTTTGCTGAATTATATCCTCCAATTATACTTGGTTTCAGTTGATCTATTATATCTAAAAATTCTAAGATTGCTCCCTTTTCTTGGGATTCATCCAAACATTCAATTACCTTATGGTAACCCTTGTTTGTTTTTATACCAATCATGAATATTCTACCGTCCTTGGGATCCAAAGCATCGGTCTCCAAGTCAAATACTAAACGGGTAACATCGTCATAATCTGTGAAACCTTTAAACAATCGTTTTTCTTTGGCTATCAAATATTGTTCTACTGGTGGTAAAACAGTAATTTTATCTTTTGTACTTTCACCCCAAGGGTCACAGCCACCATCCCTGAAAAATTGAATCAATTCTCTATAACCTTTTAGAGATTTGACCATATAGGTCATTCCATTCTTCAATCTTTCATTTTCAAATGTTGCTAACTTATCGATGACAATTCCGTATTTGGTCATGGCTTCTTTTTGAGCCATTTTAGAATTGTTATAGAAATTTATATCTCTTAGATCACCAACCCAAGCAAAAGGAATAAAATTATCCTTTCTGATCTCTTTTCCTTTACCAGGTATTTCTTTGATTTTGAAGATAGAATTTGATACATAATCAAACTCAATTGCTACTATGAATTGTTCTTCATCGTTTCCGTGTAGGAATGCTTCGATTTCTTCGCTTGTGAACATATGTTTTTACGAGTGGTTTATTGGCTTTCACACTATCGTGAAATTTACCTTACTCATGTAAAAATAAATATAAAAAAATTGTATCCAATCGTCAAACTAACAACAGGCCGTGGACGAGATGAAACTTGGTTGTATGTTGATGAAAAGTTGTTCTCTGATTGGTAAGATTAAATTTCCTTCATCACTTTTAAGTAAGAATTGACCTAAGTATCTACCAGGAGTGTTTGTTTGCATCGCAGTAAATTGGAAGTATACATAGTATTCAGTTGGTGTTCCAGGTTCTGCGAATGTTTTTTCAACAATACTTGCGGGTGCTGATACTATTTTTGGTATTCCATTCGATGTGTCTACCATACTGAAAAAAATATTCGACACCTCTAATAGATTCATAAAATCAACGTAATCACTTCTACCATCTTTGACAATCTGCATTTTTAATACAGGCAAAGTGGCGTTCTGCATGATGAAAAATTCCATAACAATAAATATACGTTATGATTCTTTACGTAGCCCCCTCTCGTAATGTTCAAATCTATTGTGTTCTGTTGGAGTCATGAGTAGAATTCCTGCGTAAATTCTTTCTTTTTTCATTTCTTGGTATATGTAGGACATCCAAGTTTGTTCAAAAGGTCGGTTCCATTTTGTTTCCAAAAACATTTTTTTATTACCCTCTTTAGAAACTATTTGTGGCCAATTACAATAGTAAATTTCACCAACACCATATGGTATTCCCTTATGTGACAGAACTAAATCGAAGCTTGTTTTTGGTGCACTTGGGTCTAATCCCAATTCAGGTAATCTATTTTTTCCCGGCCAAAACTTTTCACGAACATCTTGAGGTACATTGTACCAAGCCCATTGAGTTCCGTTGTCACCAAAAAATTCCGTATAATTTAGTTTCATGAAATCGAACTCTTCTCTATGTGCAATTTCTAAAGTTTTTATGTAAAAGTTTTCGGAATATCTTGATAATCCATTTCTACAACTTCCTGATTTGGAATAAAAAAACATATCATCTTCAAAAAAGTGCATGTAATCTAATCCCGTGTCTTCAAAATGTTCTGCTATGAATTGTCTTCCACCACAAATACCTAAGTTGCCTTCATCGGGGACTATGTGTTCAAATCCATACATTTCACACAATTCATTGTATCTGCCAAAAGTTGAATCATCTGTCGAGTTGTTTAACAAGAACTTTTTAGGTTTGGTCAAAAAATTATTGTCATAATCCTCCATTGATTTTATGAGTGTCTCAAATTGTTTGGGACTGTTGAAACTTATGACATATAGAGCAACTTTAGACGGGTCCAAGGGTTTTCGTGGAGTTCCTCCAATCTTATATTCTGTCTTAGCTACCAAGGAATCGTTTTTCAAATCCTCAAAAAATTTACCGAGTAAACCGTTACTTTCTATTTCAAAATAGTCTATCAATTCCGCATTTTTATAACACATTATACTAAAAATGGATTCTTCCGTACCCATAAAACCATCTCTTAGAGTGGTGTTCAATAAGTTGTAATATATTCCGTTGACCTCGGATATAGAATCTTTTGGACCACCAAAAAAACCACCTCTAGCTACCTTGGTTACATTTGATCCTGCTAATTCATTTAGTTTTTTATATTCGAATCCATGGATTTCATTTTCAGCCGCATATGGAAAACAGATAAAAGAAAATTTAGAAATATATTTTTCAAATTTGTCTAAAACTTTGTCGTGGGTAAAATATCCAGGATGAACGGTATTTGTGATTCCACCGTCTAACCAAAAAAGAAATTTAGAATTGAACCTGTCCATTATTTTTGCGTCGTGTAATAAGAACATTTTACTCATTACTAACGGGTTATAATATTCTAATCTCGCCTGAGTTGATTGACTCAACCAACCTGCCATGTTCAGCCAATTCGGATTATTTCTAATTGTTTGAATTCGATTGAAAAACTCATTATTCTTGAACCATTCAGGTCCTCTTGTGATAAATTGTGTCTTTTCATCGGGTCTTTTACCACTAACAAAGTCTTTAAGACTTTCATCTCCAAAAATTATCATGTTACAATCTAATTGTAACAAAGATTCAAATTTATTAAGATAATGTTGATAAGATCTTGACCATCCTTCAGTCAAACCATCTCTACCGATATCCCATATACCGGTTACAATTGTAATGTTACTCATTTATATTATTTAATTCTAATAATATTTTATAAAAACTTTTGTTTCTTTCAAATAATTCAGGATCCGTGCCGGGAGGACAGTTGTCTTTGCACCACCATATATCAAAATGTTTGCGTGCAAACTTTTGTTGGTAATTGAACCACATCAAAGTCATTATCTGTTCCTCCATCGGTAATCCCTCCTCAGAGTCAGTAAGTATCTTTTCCAAGTAGTCTTCAAAAGTTGTTACCAACCAATCCCAATTTTCCTTTCTACCCCCAAAAAGTCCTCCAATTATGTGAATAGATCTATCGAACTCATAATAATATTTCCGGTTAACCGTACCCGACCAAAAATTTATATCATTTTCCTTACCAATCATGAAGATTTTGTCTTCAGTAAATTCAATCAGGTTTTTTAAAAAATTGTTTTGGAAAAGTGTGGACTCATAATATCTTCTTTGTATTCCACTATCGGAAAGATATTTTAATGGTATCAAACCACAGTGAGATAAACCTGCATCTATCCAATAATAGTAGTCATAACTTTTATCTTCATTCCACCACCAATGGAACTTTGAGTATTGAACTTCGATGCATCTGTCAGACCTTTTAGTTTGTTCAATATTTTTTTTCTTGGATATTAAATCTTTGAATTTTGTATTGTATAAATCAAAAACTTCAAACTTTAGTTTTTCTTTTGATATTTTGTGTTCGTCGTAAAAAAATAATTCAAGTTCGAATTTTTCATCCTCAGTGGTATAACATAAAAAATCCGCTTCAGTCATTTTCAGCAGTGATAGTAAACTAAATTTATAATGACCTCCTCTAGCATGTCTACCACCTAAGTCGGTGCCGTGTAACCTGCCATAAATTGCGGTAATGAATTTAACTGACATTGTATTCTATATGATTTTGTGTTTGTTTTATTTTTTCTGTGACTTCCTGATTGTTATATGACCCATCGATTTTCACTGGTGAGTATACATTCCAATTGTAAACTTGAGTGTAGTAATTGTTATAAACACCATGAGAAACATCTGAATAGGACCTTCTCTGAGGTGCTATAGGAACAACAGGACAATAACTCTGAAACTTTGGATAAATGAAATTTGCCAAGTATCCATCGATTGGAAAATAGTAATCCCCGCTTGTAAATCCTGTGGTGGAAATGTCAAACATTATATCGTAGATCGATTGATCGTAGATCATCATATTTGTTGCAAATATTTCTGTATTATTTTGGTTTTCTTTGGGAGGTAATTTTGTAATGTCTAAGAGTAAACTATATTTTTCACTTATATTAACTTTCCTATTCAAAGTTGGAGTGAAGTTGAAAATAGAAAATTCTATTTCTTGAATCTGATTTTCTAATTTTTCTAAAAAAGATTTTGCGTAAGGCATAAAAATACAATCGTCTTCAACTACCATCACTCTACTATAACCACGATCTTTAGCCAATTTAATTATTTCCAAATGTGACAGGGTGCAACCCATGTAGCTGTTTTTGTTGATTGCTTCAAATCTTTCAAAGTCCCATCCAATATATTTCATTTCTTCAGAAATGAGAGTCATATTCTCTGTTCTGTGACTGAGATTTACAACAAACTTCGGAATATTACTAAATTTCATTAACTTACGTGGTTGTGACTTAGTTGTCCTGTTATTCTTTCACACCAACCCTTGGACTCAGAGTGTGGCCACACAACCCAATATGTCGGCATAACATCTGTTTGAAACTCTCTCCAAATTTTACAATACTTATCAGGGTCTCTGAAATAACCGGCAATCTCATTTTTATCTGAATCTTTTCTGAATAATGTAGTGTCATTTGGGCCATGAAAAGCGACGACCCAAAAATCATAGTCTTTTTCAGGCACTTTATCATAAGCAACATCAATACAATGTTTGTATACAGAAGCAAAGTCTTTTTTCCACGCCTCTTCATTTTCATAATTGTATGGATTAGGTGGATAATTTTTATCTAAAGTATATCTTTGGACTGCTCTTTTCTCGAATAATATCCCGGCATATTTTTCATATTGTCTCAAAGTCCTAACAGGTCCAAATCCGAATGGTCCATCGTGCCCTTCCTGATCCAAACCATCCATTCCGAATAATTTTCTATTAGCAAGGTGGCTTTTTTGATTTCTTTTGACCCACTCTTTATCATCATCCCACTGTTTGGTTCTTCCCTTACGGGTATACTCGTGGTATATCACTGGAATATGAGGGTGGAATAAGTCATAACCCCAAGTATAAGCTCTAGCAGCAATTGATATTTCCTCACCATGAAAATAATATTCAGGGTTGTGTTGTACCTCTTTTACAAACTGACCCAAAGTGAAACAAAAGTGAGCAGAATAGAATCTTGCGGTTACAGGCTTGGACATTTCTCTCCAACCTGGTATAGTTTCAGGTAAGAAGAACACCGCTCCCTCTGGTATGAATCTGTCAAAGGCCATTCTCCAAGCGTCTTGAGCTCTTCCTGCCGGGTCGTTGTCAGGGTCAAAGGAAGGTACATAACCCGTAAGTAGAGGTTTACTATACCCATCCTTTTGAAGACCCTTTATCATCTTGATTAGGATATCATCCCAATCTTTAACAAATCTCATGTGAGAATCAATTTGTAACGTGTATGATTCTCCATCATAAAGTTGTTGGACCAAATGTCTGGCCCAACATACACCCTGAGCTTCACTATAGGGTATATCTAATATTTTGAATCTTTTATCTTTTCTGAATTCATCTAAATTATCAAATCCATCACCCTCGTGGAATTGTCTTGCAATACCAATCACTAAATTTTTAGGTCTTTTAGCGTTGTTTAGCATATCTTTTATTGTTGGGATCAACTGAGGATCCCTGTAAGAAGCTACTTGTACAAAAATTTTCATCAGATAATATTTTGTCTTAAAAATAAAAAACCCTCCTGATAAGTGGAGGGTTCAATAAAAAATATTAAAAAAGATTATACTTGGTTTCCGTCACAATCACAGATGGAATCGGGACCTGATATGATTGATTTGTGCTGCTTTATAAATATTGTTTTATAATCCGTACTTAGCTTTGTCTGCATTAAATAATGCCAATATTTCTGCGGTTGTAAGTGATTTATTTTTATAATATCTAAATTGTCCCCACCTACAAGGTAAGTATCCTCCAAGAGTATTGAATTCACCAACACAAAGTTGAAGATTCGCAGTGTTAAAAGGTATGTTTTGTGCATTAGTTGTACCTTGCACTATCGGTGTGGAATTATCATCTCTATAAACGTAAGATGTTCCAGCTTGAGTAATTGTTGTTAGCATCATCCAAGTTCCTGTTGCAATTGCGTTAATAGCACTAAAAATGTTATAATCGAAGCTTTGACCATTAATACCAAGTTTTACTCGATTACTACTTTGAGCAATTAATCTATATCCGTCATATGAACCAGCATCAAAGTTTTTATACCAAATACCATCTCCATTTGCATAACCTGCGTCAATATTAATCCACATAACTACGGATACAGGTGTGGATGTATTTGAAATATTAATCGAAGCACTTTGAGGAACGTTTACATAACTGTTTGTTCCACCCATGGACATTGTTCCACTATTCAGTGCTGAATATGAATAATCACCATTTAATGTTCCTGTGTTTCCATTACCAGAAAGGTCGGTTATTAGATTTCCACTACCAGGATATGATGATGAATTACTAATGTCGAAATGGACCGTCAAATTAATTGCGGCGGGTGGTGTTGGCGTTTGTGTTGGAGTTTCTGTTGGCGTTTCTGTTGGTGTTTCAGTTGGAGTTTCTGTTGGTGTTTCTGTTGGCGTTTCTGTTGGAGTTTCTGTTGGCGTTTCTGTTGGCGTTTCTGTTGGCGTTTCTGTTGGCGTTTCTGTTGGCGTTTCTGTTGGTGTTTCTGTCATTGAAGGTGTGTTAGTTGGTGTTTCT
>Ga0169931_10001229_pt1 | contig 42448 bp, 41 predicted proteins | sample Kivu_15m_20L_FD_129675 | JGI IMG/M metagenome (GOLD analysis project Ga0169931, IMG submission 129675) | Freshwater microbial communities from Lake Kivu, Western Province, Rwanda to study Microbial Dark Matter (Phase II) - Kivu_15m_20L... | ecosystem: Environmental > Aquatic > Freshwater > Lake... | reverse complement strand
ACGGTCAGCAAGCGCCGCACGTCTTCGAAGTGGAGACCCGTCGTCGGTTCGTCGAGAAGATAGATCGTGTGGCCGGTACTGCGCTTGGCAAGCTCCGACGCCAACTTCACGCGTTGGGCTTCACCGCCAGACAATGTTGGCGCCGACTGGCCCAGACGGACGTACCCAAGCCCCACGTCGACGAGCGTCTGCATGTGCCGCGCAATCGACGGCTGGTTGGAAAAGAAGTCGATTGCTTCGGCGATCGGCATGTCGAGAACGTCGGCGATGCTCTTGCCCTTGAATTGAATCTCGAGTGTGTCGCGGTTGTAGCGCTGGCCCTTGCAGACCTCGCACGGAACGTAAACGTCGGGAAGGAAGTGCATTTCGATCTTGATCGTTCCGTCGCCCGAGCAGGCCTCGCATCGACCACCCGACACGTTGAAGCTGAAACGACCGGGTTGGTAGCCGCGCACCTTCGACTCAGGCGTCGCAGCGAACAACTTGCGGATCGCATCGAACACTCCCGTGTACGTCGCAGGATTCGAACGAGGCGTCCGCCCGATCGGCGACTGATCCATGTCGATGACCTTGTCGAGATGCGCGATGCCGTCGACCGATTTGTGGCGGCCCGGCGCCTCTTTCGACTTGTAGATCTTCTGCATCAACGCCGGGAGCAGGATGTCACGCACGAGCGTGCTCTTGCCGCTGCCCGACACGCCCGTGACCGCGACGAAGCATCCGAGAGGAATCTCGACATCGATGTTCTGCAAGTTGTGCTCGCGCGCGCCGCGCACGACCAAGTGTTCGGCGCCTGGCTTGCGGCGCTGAGACGGCACCGGAATCGACTTCTTGCCCGCGATGTATTGGCCGGTGACCGACTCGGTGACCTTTCCGATTCCCGCGACCTTGCCGCTGTACACGACTTCACCACCGTGTTCACCCGCGCCGGGGCCGATGTCAACGATCCAGTCGCTTTCCTTGATCGTGTCCTCGTCGTGCTCGACAACGATGACGGTGTTCCCGAGGTCCCGCAGACGATGCAGCGTGTCGATCAGCCGGCGGTTGTCACGCTGGTGCAATCCGATGGAGGGCTCGTCGAGCACATAGAGCGTGCCGACGAGACCGGATCCGATTTGACTGGCGAGTCGGATGCGCTGCGCCTCGCCACCCGCGAGAGTTCCCGCACTGCGCGACAGAGTCAGGTAATCGAGACCCACATCGAGCAGGAACCCCAGGCGGGCGTTGATCTCTTTCGTTACTCGCTCGGCAATCATCCGATCGCGATCGCTCAACTTCAGACTCATCAGATACTTGGCCGACTCGCCGATGGGCAGGTCGCAGACCTCGGAGATGCTTTTTCCGCCGACCTTGACCGCCAATGACGAGGGCTTGAGACGGGCTCCCGAGCACACCGTGCAAGGCACCTCGCGCATGAATGATTCGTACTGCTCACGAGCCCAGTCACTCTCGGCGCCCTCATGGCGACGCTTGATCCACGGGATCACACCCTCGTAGTGGGTGTTGAACGTGCGTTGGCGACCGTAACGGTTGCGGTACTTGACGACGAGACCCTCTTCCACGCCGTTCAACACCACGCTGCGCTGCTTGTCTGTGAGCTTCGCGAACGGCTTGTCGAGAGGGATCTTGTACTTCTCGGCGACGCTTTCGAGCAATCGCGTGAAATATTGGGTGTGGGCACTGCGCCACGGGGCAATCGCACCCTCCGAGATCGACATATCCGTGTTGGGCACGACCAAATCCGGATCAACCTCGAACTTGGTACCCAATCCGTCGCAGTTTTCACAGGCTCCGTAGGGCGAATTGAACGAGAAGTTTCTCGGGGCCGGCTCGTCGAAGGACGCACCGCATTTGGGACAGGCAAGGTGCTGGCTGAACGTCAGCATCTCACCCTCCGTTTCGTCACCACCCGTCAACTCGATACCGGCGACACCCTCGGCAAGTTTCAACGCTGTCTCCAGCGAGTCCGTGAGACGGCGACCGATGTTGTCACGCTTGACCAAACGGTCGACGACAACCTCGATGTCGTGCTGCTCGTACCTGGCGAGTTTGCGACCCTCCCGCAGAAACTCGGCGATGTCGACAACCTCTCCATCGACGCGGGCACGCACGAAACCCTGACCGGAAAGGTCGCCGAGCAACGTGTCGTACTCGCCCTTTCGACCGCGTACGACCGGTGCCAAAACCTGGAATCGGGTTCCTTCGGGCAGGTCCATGATCCGGTCCACGATTTGCTGCGGGGTTTGCCTCTCGAGACGGGTTCCGTCGTTGGGGCAATGTTGCACCCCGATACGCGCCCACAGGAGACGCAGGTAGTCGTACACCTCGGTGATCGTTCCGACGGTGCTGCGTGGGTTGCGTGAGGCGGACTTTTGGTCGATCGAAATCGCCGGGGACAAACCGTCGATGTGGTCGACATCGGGCTTGTCCATTTGCCCGAGAAACTGCCGGGCGTAAGCCGACAGACTCTCGACGTAGCGGCGTTGACCCTCCGCGTAGATCGTGTCGAATGCGAGGCTCGATTTTCCCGACCCGCTGAGGCCGGTGAAGACGATGAGTTGGTCGCGCGGCAATTCGACGTTGACGTTTTTCAGATTGTGCTCACGGGCACCCCGGACCACGATCTTCTCTGCCACGGGGCGAGACTACCGACGGGGGCGCACCGCCGCTAACCCGCGTCGCGCAGTTCCCGACGAAGTTCCTTCACCTCGTCACGCAAACGAGCGGCGTACTCGAAGCGCATCTCCGCGGCCGCCTCGTGCATCTCTTCCTCGAGGGTCTGGATGAGTCGCTGGATCTCTTGTTCGGGAAGCGACTTGAGTTCACGCTGAACCTTGTCGCGCTCGCGATTCCGCCGACGGTCCTTGCCCGGCAGGGGCGCCGTCTCATCCGGTCGAAGGAGAGACAGGATGTCACCCACCGCCTTGCGAATCGTCTGCGGGTTGATTCCGTGTTCGGCGTTGTACGCGATCTGACGCTCGCGTCGACGACGCGTTTCACCTATCGCCGCCTCCATCGCGGCGGTCGTTTTGTCCGCGTACATCACCACCTGACCATCGACATTGCGGGCCGCGCGACCGATCATCTGGATGAGTGACGTCTCACTGCGAAGGAATCCCTCTTTGTCCGCGTCGAGGATCGCGACCAAAGAAACTTCCGGCAGGTCGAGTCCCTCGCGGAGAAGGTTGATGCCCACCAACACGTCGAATTCCCCCAGACGCAAGGCTCGCAGAATCTCGATGCGCTGGATCGTGTCGATGTTCGAGTGCAGATATCGAACCCGCAAACCCTGTTCGAGCAGATATTCGCTGAGGTCTTCGGCCATCTTTTTCGTCAGTGTCGTCACGAGCACGCGATCACCGCGTTCGATTCGGTCCGTTACCATCGCAATCAGGTCGTCGATCTGGCCCTTTGTCGGCTTCACGATCACCTCGGGATCGACGAGGCCCGTCGGCCGCACGATCTGTTCGACCACCCGTTGTGAGTGGGCCACCTCGTACTTGCCCGGAGTTGCCGAAAGAAAAACGCACTGGTGCACACGCTCGATCGTCTCTTCGAACCGCAGGGGCCGGTTGTCACGAGCGGAGGGCAGGCGGAACCCGTGCTCGACGAGTGTGTCCTTGCGGCTCCGGTCACCTTCGTACTGGCCATGCAGTTGGGGAACCGTGACGTGACTCTCGTCGATGACCAAGAGATAGTCGTCGGGGAAGTAATCGAGCAGGGTGAACGGGGGCTCACCGGGGCTGCGTCCGTCGATGTGCATCGAGTAGTTCTCGATTCCGTTGCAATAACCCATCTCCTGGATCATTTCGAGGTCATACTGGGTTCGCATTCGCAGACGCTGGGCTTCGAGCAACTTTCCCTGCCTCTCGAACAATGCAAGACGCTCCTGCAACTCGGCTTCGATGCCGACCACGGCGCGGCGCATCCGTTCGTCACCCGCGACGTAGTGGGTCGCCGGAAAGACGATCACTTCGGTGAGCTCGTTCAGGTTCTCACCGGTCAGGGGGTCTATGACGGAAATGCGGTCGACGGTCTCACCGAACATCTCGATGCGCAAAACCGTTTCGTCGTAGGCCGGATGCACCTCGATCGTGTCACCACGTACGCGGAAGTTGCCGCGTCCAAGGGTCATGTCATTGCGGTCGTACTGCAACTCGACGAGACGCTTCAGGATGCTGCGCTGGTCGTAATCGACACCCACGTGCAGCTCGAGCAATTGACCGCGGTATTCGTCGGGGTCACCCATTCCGTAAATGCAGCTGACACTGGCAACCACGATCGTGTCGCGCCTCGTCAACAACGCAGCCGTTGCCGAATGGCGCAGACGATCGATCTCGTCGTTGATGGACGAGTCCTTCTCGATGTAGGTGTCACTCGAAGCGATGTACGCCTCGGGTTGGTAGTAGTCGTAGTAACTGACGAAATACTCCACGCGATTGTTCGGGAAGAACTCTCGCATTTCCTGCGTCAACTGTGCCGCGAGGCTCTTGTTCGGCGCGAGGATGAGGGTCGGTCGCTGCACTTGCTCGATGGTCCAGGCGATGGTCGCGGACTTGCCCGATCCCGTGATGCCGAGAAGCGTCTGATAGCGCACTCCGGATTCGATGCCCTCCGCCAGTTCGGCGATCGCCTTCGGCTGGTCACCGGCCGGCTGATACTCGGACACGACCTTGAAGGTGTGGCGCGCCTCGACCATGCTGCGAGGTTACGACCTCTTCGTCCCGTCAGGGACGTGACACGCGACCCGCTTCCGGCGCAGCGGGCGGCAGCATCGTCATCCACAGCCATGCCGACTCGACCTGCTCCTCGAGAGATTCGAGATCCCCGGAATTGTCGATCACGCGGTCTGCAATGGCGACACGCGCCTCGCGGCTTGCTTGTCGAGAGATGCGCGCTTCGGCATCGGCACGCGACATGTTCCGAAAATTCACGAGGCGCTCAACGGCGAGTTCCAAGGGGAGGTCGACAACGAGGGTCCCACACAAGCCCTCGCGTGGGTTCTCGACAAGCAGCGGAATGTCGAGCACCACGACGTTGTCGGTGTTGCGCTGCGCCTCGAGACGCGTGGCCATTTCGCGACCGACCGCCGGATGGACGATCTTGTTCAACCGCGTCAATGCGTCGGCATCCCCGAACACCTTCGCGGCCAAAGCAGGGCGATCGAGCGCGCCGCATTCGTCGAGAACTTCTGTTCCGAACGCCGCGACGATCTCGTCGAGGACCGGCGATCCGGGTGCCTGCAGTTCCCTCGTTATTTGGTCAGCGTCGATGATCACGGCACCCCGGGCGGCGAGCATCGCTGACACGGTGGTCTTGCCCGACCCGATACCGCCGGTGAGCCCGACGAGGATCATGCTGCGCCGTTACTTACTGTGCGGGCTGTTCGGGAGCCGGGGCACCTTCGGCGCCCGTGGCGCCGTCCTGGCCGTACTCCTTGTAGTAGTCGGCCCAAGCAGCCTCGCGCTCGGCGTCGTCGCCGCCGACCCAGTTGCCCTGCTCGTCGACTTCGAAGTGGCTGCGGTATTCCTCGGCCAACTCTCCGCCTTCGGCGGCCTGCTTGATCGACAAGCTGATGCGACGGCGGTCGAGGTCGAGATCAATGATCTTGACCCACAGTTCCTCGCCGGGCGTGACGACCTGTTCCGGTGCCTCGACGTGGTGTGCCGACATCTCGGAAATGTGAACGAGGCCTTCGATGCCGTCGCCCACCTGCACGAACGCACCGAACGGCACCAACTTGGTGACACGTCCGTAGACCAACTGGCCGGCCTCGTGCGATCCGGCGAACTCTTGCCATGGATCCTGCTGGGTGGCCTTCAGCGACAGGCTGATGCGCTCGCGGCTCATGTCGACGTCGAGCACCTGGACGGTGACTTCGTCGCCCACGGCGACGACCGAACCCGGATGGTCGACGTGCTTCCACGACAATTCGGACACGTGAATGAGTCCGTCCATGCCGCCAAGGTCGACGAACGCGCCGAAAGGAACCACGCTGGACACCACACCCTTGCGGACTTCGCCGGGCTTGAGATGCGTGAGGAACTCGTCGCGCTGTTCGCGCTGGTTCTCTTCGAGGAATCCACGACGTGACAAAACGACGTTGTTGCGGTTCTTGTCGAGTTCGATGATCTTCGCCTGCAGGACCTTGCCGATGTACGGCTGAAGGTCGCGAACGCGACGCAGTTCGACGAGTGACGCGGGAAGAAAGCCGCGCAGACCGATGTCGACGATGAGACCACCCTTCACGACCTCGATGACCGGTCCCTCGACCATGCCGTCGGCTTCCTTGATCTTTTCGATGTCGCCCCATGCACGCTCGTACTGCGCACGCTTCTTCGAAAGGACGAGGCGGCCTTCCTTGTCTTCGAGCGTGAGGATGAGGGCCTCGATGCGCTCGCCCATCTTCACGATCTCGCTCGGGTTGACGTCGTTGCGAATGGAAAGTTCGCGCGCGGGAATGACGCCCTCGGTCTTGTAGCCGATTTCGAGGAGAACCTCGTCGCGGTCGACCTTGACCACCGTGCCGGAGACGAGTTGCCCGTCTTTCAGTTCGACCATCGTGCCGGCGATGGCGTCGGCGAAAGAAGTGTCGCGCTCAGTGATTTGACGCGGGGTGTAGGTGGTGTCGGACAACGGGGAATTCGCTTTCGAAGGGACGGGAATCGGTGGATAGGACCCCGAAAACCTACCAGCGGTGCCCCAAAACCAGAAACTCCGGGCTTTCTGGGCTCGCATCATGGCGGCTGTAACCACCCGGCTCGACGGAATGGATCGCGTCCACGCTCAGCCCGGCCTGACGACACATGAGGCGCAGTTCGCGGGGCGTGAAGCAGCCCGTCCGCAACTCCGCCTCGAGGGCCTCCCCCGCCGCATTGTGCACCGCTGTTCGTTCCGAGGAGACCCCTGTCCCTGCGTCGAATGTGGCCTCCACGTGGTATTTGACGGCGTAATAGGCGTTGAACGCACTGAGTGCGAAGCCACCCCCGGGACGCAATGCGCCGGCGATCCCGCCAAGAATCTCGATGTCGTGGGCAAGGTGATCCATCAGCCCGAAGGCTCCCTGACACAGACAGATCGCCGCGTCGAAAACAGGCGGAAGGTTCACCGTCCGGGCGTCCGCGCGCTCGAAGGTCGCGGCCTCGCCCAGGCCCTCCCTCTGCGCCGAAGCGTTCGCCACATCGATGAACGCGGTCGAAATGTCGATGCCATGAACCCTCATCCCACGCCGCGCAAGCGCCAGCGCGTGGCGACCCGGGCCACAACCGACGTCGAGAACCCTCGCGCCCTCGTCGAGGCCGAGCGACTCGACGAGAAATCCAACCTCTTGTTCGGTGCCCTTGGTGAACGAATAGCGCAGGTAGGTCTCGCCCATGTGCGAGGCCAACTCTTCGAACCAGTGGCCGTCGGCGCCGACCTCACCCCGTGACATCAACGCTCATTTCCGGTTCTTCACTTTGCTGCCGCCCATGTGCGACCCCAGGCGGCGTTCACTTCGAGTGGCACCGCAAGATTCGCCGCGCCGCGCATGATGCCGATCACCAAATCTTCCACCACGTCCTTCTCTGCACTAGGTGACTCAACGATCACTTCGTCGTGAACCTGCAGGACGAGTCGCGACGAAAGACCCGCCGCCTCGAGTTCGCGGTCGATGCGCACGAGAGCAATCTTGAAAATGTCGGCGGCAAGGCCTTGAATCCCCGCGTTCATCGCCTGACGTTCACCCGCCTGTCGAACCCTGAAGTTGTCGCTCGTCAACTCGGGAATCGGACGTCGCCGACCGAACAATGTTTCCGTGTAGCCACGGTTCCGTGCTTCGGTCACGGTTCGATCCATGTACGCACGCACCGCAGGAAAAGCCGCGAAGTACGCATCGAGAATCTCGGTCGCCTCGGGCACGTCGATCGCGAGTCGCTGCGCCAAGCCGTAGGCCTCCATGCCGTATGCCAACCCGTACGAGACCATCTTCGCCTTCGATCGCTGGTCCGTCGAGACGGATTTCGCGTCGACTCCGAACACCCGCGAAGCAGTCGCATTGTGAATGTCGACGCCGGCGTTGAAAGCCGCGATCAGGCCGGGATCAGCCGCAAGGTGGGCGATGCAGCGCAACTCGATCTGGTTGTAGTCGGCGACCAACAGTTCGCATCCCTCGCTCGCGATGAAGGCGGTCCGGAACACCTTGCCCATCTCGCTTCGAACCGGAATGTTGTGGAGGTTCGGATTCTCGCTACTCAGACGTCCCGTACGTGCCACCGTTTGGTTGAAAACGGCATGAATTCGACCGTCGCGCGCCACGACGGCCCGCAATCCTTCGCCGTAGGTTCCCCGCAGCTTCTCCACTTCGCGGTACTCGAGCAGCGCATCGATGAATTCGGGCCACTCGTCGCGCAATTTCTCCAGCGTTGCCGCATCGGTGCTGTAGCCCGTCTTCGTCTTCTTTCCCTTCGAGAGGCCGCGCTCGTCAAAGAGGATCTTCTGCAGTTGCGTCGGAGAGTTCAGATTGAACTCACGCTCGGCGAGCCCGTGGAGAGCTGTCGTCAGCTCGGTCGCCCTGGCGGTGAGGCTTCGCGTGATCTCGTCGAGTGTCGCGATGTCGACACCGATACCCCGAACTTCCATCCGCGCAAGGACGCCCACGAGGGGCATTTCGACATCGTCGAACAGGGACCTCATGCCGGATGTTTCGAGCGCGGCTTCGAGCGGAGTGACGAGACCGGCCACTGCACGGGCGCGGGATGCACCCGCAGCAAACGCACCGTCATCGCCCGAGGTTGATCCACCGAAATCAAGTTCACCGTTCGACTCGGGCGCACCAACGGGCAGCGCGACGTCGAGGTGCGCTTCGACGAGTCGATCGATGCGGTGGCCACCGTCGACGGGATCGAGAAGGTAGGCCGCGATGGCGGTGTCGAAACCGACGCTGCCGACTTCGAGTCCCGCTTCGAGTATTCGTCTCAACAGCGGCCTCGCATCGTGGGCCACGATTCTCTTTGCCACACCGAGACAACGCGCCAACGCCTCGTGATTCCCGGAAGAAAAGGCAATGCATCGCCCGTCGACATCGCCACCAATGGACAGCACGGCGCCTGCATCGCCGCAATCCCAGATTGCGACCGACGGCACGCCCGCAATCTCACTGATGATCGACTTCTCGCTCTTCGCGTTCCAATGCTCGAACTCCGCCGAAAGCAAGGCAGCAGAAGAGACATTGGAGGCGGCGGAAACGGTCTCACCAACTTCCGCCGACCACTTTCCGAACGCTTCCCGCAGACGTTTCGACATCGTGCGCATTTCGAGAAAGTCGAGAAGTCTCTGCGTTGCGGCCCAATCGGGATGTGGTCGACACTCCGAAGGGTCCACGTCGATGGCGAGATCGTCCCGCAGCACCATCACCGCTGCATTGCGCAGAACACGCTCACGCCCTTCCTCCAGCGCAGCCTTCAGCTTCGGTGTCTGTTTCTCGAAGGAGTCGAGGATCGCCGTGAGATCCGGGTACTCGTTCACCAACTTCGCGGCAGTTTTCTCACCGACTCCGTTTGCACCGACGAGATTGTCGCTGGGGTCCCCACGCAACGCCGCGTAGTCGACGTAACGCGATGGCGTGACACCCGTGCGCTCGAGGATTCCCGCTTCGTCGTAGAGGGAATAGTCACTGACGCCGCGCTTGTTGTAGAGAACCTTCACGTGCGGGTCACTCACCAGTTGGTAGCTGTCGCGGTCTCCGGTCACGATGACGATGTCATCCTCCGCGGTGCGACACTTCCGGGCCAGCGTCGCGATGATGTCGTCGCCCTCGAACCCGGCGAGGTCGAGCGCCACGATCCCGAGCGCATCGAGCAATTCGCGGATGATTCCCATCTGGCTGCGCAGAGCATCGGGTGCCGATTCTCGCTGCGCCTTGTACTCGGGGACCGCCTCGTGACGGAAGGTCTTTTCCGGACGATCGAAGACGACGATGATCGCGTCGGGCTGCTGGTCCTTCACAAGGTTGACGAGCATCGACGTGAAGCCGACGACGGCATTCGTGATCTGGCCGGACGAAGTCGCCATGTCGCTCGGCAACGCGAAGAACGCCCGGTAGGCAAGCGAGTTGCCGTCGAGCGCCAGACACTTCATCGGTGCGGCAGCTCCATGCCGCCAATCTAGGGCAAGAGACTGCCGGCGAGAATTCGCTCGGCAACGTCACGCATCTTTGTGCGTTCGGACATCGCAGCGCGTTGGATGAACGCGTACGCGTCGGACTCGGACATACCGGCCTTGTCGATGAGCACACCCTTGGCGCGGTCGATGACTTTGCGTGTCTCGAGTTGTTCTTCGAGCGCGCCCACCTCGTTGGCGAGCAACTGGATCTCACGGAACCGACCGAGTGCGACCTCGATGGCGGGGACGAGATCGGACTTCTGGAACGGCTTGACGATGTAAGCGAGCGCACCGGCGTCTCGTGCCTGCTCGACGATTTCACGCTGACTGAAGGCCGTCAGCAACACCACCGGACACAACTTCTCGGCAGAAATCGCACGGGATGCCTCGAGTCCGTCGATCCCCGGCATCTTGATGTCGAGAATCGCGAGATCGGGACGGTGCTCGCGCACGAGTTCCACCGCCTTGTCACCGCGACCGGTCTCGGCAACGACCTCGTAGCCCTCTTCTTCGAGCGTCTCACGCAGGTCGAGACGAATGATCGCCTCGTCCTCGGCAATGACGACGCGCGTGGCCATCAGACGCCGCCGCTGCCCCGAGCCGCCGACAGTCGGTCGAGCAACTGGTCCTGACGTGCTTCGAGGTCGGCGACTTCACTGCGCAGGTCGTCACGATGACGACGCATCGCGGTCGCATGCGCGGTGGCCTGGCGGTATTCGAAAGCCGAGTCGGGTGTTTCCGACACGATGGCGCGCAACTCTTGGCTCGACGCGTCGTCTTCGAGCGCGGACAACTGCTCGTCAGCGAGTGCGAGCTTGGCGCGTGCGGCGCGAAGCCGCGCGGCGTTTTGTTCCAGACGACGATTCAAGAGCCAACCTCCCTTTCTCTGACGAGCATTCTCTTGCCGACCTTTACCTTCGAACATCAGTGCCCAAGGTGGGATTCGAACCCACACGCCCTTCCGGACAGCGGATTTTGAGTCCGCCGCGTCTGCCATTCCGCCACTCGGGCCGCCGCGACACAACTTTCGCGATGGGAACGGAAATGCTACTGGCTGGTAGCGAAAACGGTATCGAATCCGCCAACGGTCTAACCTCGGTCCGTGCTCGCGTTCACCTTTCCCGGCCAGGGCTCCCAGCGCCCGGGCATGGGCCGGCCATGGGTCGACCACGAGAGTTGGGAACTCGTGGGCGAGGCCTCCGAGATCGCCGGCCGCGACGTTGGCAGGCTCCTCCTCGAAGCCGATGCCGACGAGCTGAAGGACACCCGCAACGCCCAGTTGACCACCTACGTGTCGTCGCTGATGGTGCTCGATGCCGTCGAGCGCCTCGGTATCGAACCGAGCTTCTGCGCCGGCCACTCTCTTGGCGAATACACCGCCCTCACCGCCACCGGCGCCCTCGCCTTCGACGAAGGCGTCACCCTCGTTGCCGAGCGGGCTTCGGCGATGCACGAGGCCGGAACCGCGTCACCCGGAACGATGTCGGCCGTTCTCGGCCTCGACGACGACGACGTCGAGGTGGCGTGTCGTCGCGCAGACGCTGATGTATGGGTCGCCAACTTCAACGCACCGGGCCAGGTCGTCATCGCCGGTTCCCCCGCAGGGGTTGAAGCTGCCGCCGTTCACGCAAAGGAACTCGGCGCGAAGAAGGTCATGCCTCTTCAGGTATCGGGCGCGTTCCACACCCCGTTCATGGCAGCCGCGCGCGATCGCCTACGCCTGGCCATCGCCGGCGCAAACATCCGCGACGCCGAGGTTGCCGTCGTGTCGAACGTCGATGCTCTGTCCCACGATGCGGCCGACGAATGGATCTCGCTCCTCTCTGCACAACTCTCCAGTCCCGTGCGCTGGAAACACTGCCTCCTCACGATGGCCGAGGCGGGCGTCACCGGCTTCGTGGAGCTCGGTCCCGGCGGCGTTCTCACGGGCATGGCAAAGCGCACGGTCGACGGCGCTCGCACCATCAGCGTCGCCGCTCCCGACGAACTCGACAAGTTGATCGACTGGGTGAACAAGGCGGCACCTGCGGGTCCGGCGCCACTCGAGGGCGAGCACCTCTTTGCCACCGAGCGTCTCGTCGTCAGTCCGTGCGCGGGCGTCTTCTCTCCCGACACGCTGCATCCCGCCGGCACACTCATCAACGTGGGTGATCTCCTGGGACGAGTCGGCGACACCGAGGTACGCAGTGCCTTCGCCGGTATCCTGCAGAGCTACATCGCAGTCGACGGCGAGCGCGTCACCCACCGGCAACCGATTGCCTGGCTGCGGACCCACTGACCATGCCGCACATCCCCGGAAACGCCATCGGTGCCCGGTTCACGGGCTGGGGTCGTGCGCTACCACCGAAGGTGCTCACGAATCACGACCTCGAAGCAATGGTCGAGACCTCCGATCAGTGGATACGCGAACGCACGGGAATCGAACGTCGACACGTGGGTGGAACGACCGCCAGTCTGTCCATCGAAAGCGGACGGCTCGCAATCGAGATGGCCGGTGTCGATCCACTCGACATCGATGCACTCGTGTTGTCGACCACCACACCCGATCGCACCGTGCCGGCTACGTCCGCCACCGTGCAACACGGTCTTGGCCTGAAGTGCGGAGCGTTCGATGTGAACGCGGCGTGCAGCGGATTCGTATACGCCACCGTCGTCGCCCACGGCCTCATCGCAATGGGTTCGCGCAAGGTTCTCCTCATCGGCACCGACACGCTGTCCCGCGTCACCGACTGGGGCGACAGAAACACAGCGGTCCTTTTCGCCGACGGCAGCGGTGCGGCCGTTCTCGAAGCTACCGACGACCCCGGGCAGTTGCTCGGGTGGGACATCGATTCGGACGGTTCGGTCGAGGAACTTCTCTTCTGTGAAATCGGCGGAACGATCAAGATGGACGGCAAAGAGGTCTTCCGTCGCGCCGTCCGCATCATGGTCGACTCGGCCGAGAAATCGATGGCCATTGCCGGCGTCACAGCCGACGACATCGCACTCGTCGTTCCGCACCAGGCCAACATCCGCATCATCTCGGCCGCGTGCGACCGACTCGGTGTTCCGATGGATCGCGCCGCGGTGTGCATTCACGAAACGGGCAACACGTCGTCGGCCTCGATTCCACTCGCACTCTTCGACGCGGCCGACCAAGGTCGACTCTCCCCCGGTGATCTCGTTCTTCTCGTCGGATTCGGTGCGGGGATGACCGCTGCCAGCGCAATCATTCGCTGGGGAGCGTGACGTGTCACGCGTCGTTCTCGTCACCGGTGGATCGAGGGGCATCGGCGCCGCATGCGCACTCCGGTTCGCCGCGAACGGCGACAAGGTGGCCGTCACCTATAACTCCACCACGCCGCCCGCCGCCGTCACCGATGCTGGGATTCTTCCCGTCAAGTGCGACGTCACTTCATCGGAATCGGTCGAAGCTGCCTTCGCGGAGATCGAAGGGAGACTCGGCAAGGTCGAAGTTCTCGTGTCGAATGCCGGCATCACGAAGGACGGACTCTTCCTGCGAATGAGCGAGAACGACTTCACCTCGGTCATCGACGCCAACCTCACCGCGGCCTATCGGGTTGCCAAGCGCGCATCGCAACAGATGTTGCGCGCGCGCACCGGCCGCATCATCCTCATGTCGTCGGTGGTCGGTCTACTCGGGTCGGCCGGTCAGGCCAACTATGCAGCGTCGAAGGCCGGACTCGTCGGCCTCGCCCGCTCCCTCGCACGTGAACTTGGTTCCCGCAACATCACCGTCAATGTCGTTGCGCCCGGCCCTGTCGCAACCGACATGACCGCGGCACTGGGCGAGGACCGCCTCGCGGAGCTCACCACCGCGGTTCCACTCGGCCGCATGGCATCCGTCGACGAAATTGCGGGGGTCGTGACTTTTCTCGCCTCTGCCGATGCCGCCTACATCACGGGCGCCGTCATCCCCGTCGACGGTGGCCTGGGAATGGGTCACTGACCCATTCCCCATGGACAACCAATGGGTCACTGACCCCGAGGCTGTCCGGCATTTCTGACAGAATGATGACACCCACCCAAAGGAGCAAACATGAGCGATGACCTCTTCGCCAGATTCACCAAGTGCGCCGTCGATGTCCTCTCCGTCGATGCGTCGCAGGTCAAGAAAGAAGCAACCTTCGGTGAGGACCTCGATGCCGACAGCCTCGACCTGGTCGAACTCGTCATGGCACTCGAAGAAGAGTTCGGTGTCGAAGTACCCGAGGAAGAACTGAAGGACATTCGCACCGTCGGCCAGGCCTTCGACCTGGTGGTCTCCAAACTCTGATGCGCAACCCCTTCGCCGGAGGCGGGCCCCATCGCGTGGCCATCACCGGTCTTGGCGTCGTTGCTCCGTGCGGTCTTGGGCGCGAGGCGTTCTGGTCGGGCCTTCTCGGACCCGGTCTCACCGACACCAAGGCGAACGAGATTGCCGACTGGGACCCATCGCCCTATTTCGACAACCCGAAGGAAGCCCGTCGCGCTGATCGTGTCGAGCAATTCGCCCTCGCAGCTGCCGCCGAGGCGTTCGCCCAGGCCGGCAACATCACCGCTGACAAAGGTCGATTCGGCACTATCTTCGCCACCGGAGTCGGCGGCCTCCACACCCTCGAGGAACAGGTCGGGGTCCTCCTCGAAAAGGGACCTCGTCGCGTGTCTCCGTTTCTGGTTCCCATGATGATGGCCAACGCAGCAGGTGCCGCCATCTCAATGCGTCACGGACTGCGCGGGCCCAACGAAACCATCTGCACAGCCTGCGCGGCATCGACACACGCCATTGGCTACGCTGCGCGACTCGTTGCATACGGCATTTGTGACGCTGTTGCCACCGGCGGCGCAGAGTCCGCGGCAACGCCGACGTCGCTCGCCGGATTCGGCAACATGACCGCCCTGTCGACCACGGGGTCGAGCAAGCCTTTCGATGCAAGTCGTGATGGTTTCGTCATGGGCGAAGGTTCGGCGGTGCTCATCCTCGAACGCTGGGATCATGCAGTCGCACGCGGCGCCACGATCCTCGGAGAAATCCTCGGCGCGGCGAGCAATGCCGACGCCCACCACATCACGGCGCCTTCACCCGGAGGTGTCGGAGCACAGGCCTGCATGCGTCTTGCACTCGAAGATGCCGAGCTGTCCCCCGCCGACATCGCACATGTGAACGCCCACGGAACTTCGACACCGCTCAACGATGCTGCCGAAGCGCAGGCCATGAAAGAGGTGTTTGGTAGCAACCGCCCGGCGGTCACTTCGACGAAGGGTGTCACCGGACATGCTCTCGGTGCCGCGGGCGCACTCGAGGCCGCTGCAGTGTTGATGTCGTTCGCGAAGAAACTCATTCCGCCGACGGCAGGCACGGCGGCCCTCGACCCCGAGCTCGACATCGACCTCGTCGTCGGGTCTCCCCGCTCATGGACGCCCGGCCCCACGATGTCGAACAACTTCGGCTTCGGTGGCCACAACGGGTCGATCATCATCGGCCCGGTTGGCTGACGAGATCAGGCGTCGACGAGAACGAACATCAGGTCGCACTCGCAAGCAACCGAATCGCCGACCAGTGCTCGTCCGCTGCCCTTGCCCGCCCGCGAGGACATGCGTCCGAGGGTCACCTCCAGCGTGAGGATGTCGCCCGGGACGACCTGACGACGGAATCGCGCAGAGTCGAGTCCGCCGAACAAGGGCAACTTTCCCGCCATCTTCGGGTCGGCCAGAACGACGTATGCGCCCAACTGCGCGATGGCCTCGCACATCAACACACCGGGCAAAGTCGGCCGCCCGGGGAAGTGACCCGGGAAGAACCATTCATCACCGGTCAGGCGCCACGAACCACGCGCCGACGTTCCGTCGATGAGATCGGTCACCTCGTCGATGAACAGGAACGGTGGCCGGTGCGGCAGAACGTCCGCGGGCGTGCGAAACGACATGGTCCTTGCCTACTTTCCCAGGGCCTTCAGCAGATTCGCAGGTGTGTCCTTCGGCGAAACCTTGTACCACGCCTCGAGAATGACGCCGTCGGAGCCGATGAGAAACGCGGAGCGTTCGATACCCATGTACTCGCGGCCGTACATGCTCTTCTTCTTCCACACCTTGTAGGCCTTGGCCACCTTGTTCTCGGTATCCGCGAGAAGTGTGAAGCCGAGTTCGTACTTGTCGTCGAACTTCTTCTGCTTCTCGGGCTTGTCGGGGCTGATACCGATGATGACCGTGCGACCGATCTGATCCTTGATGTCGCGCAAACCACACGACTGGGCCGTGCAGCCCGGCGTGTCGGCCTTCGGGTAGAAGTACACGAGCACTTTCTTCTTCGCGAACTTTGCAAGGTCCACCGTCTTGCCGTTTTGGTCGAGCAGGACGATTGCAGGGGCTTTGTCGCCGACTTTCAGCATGACCGAAAACTAGTTCGCGTCGATTGCGGCACGCACTTCGGCGATGTACGAGCCCACCGCATCGGGTCCATCCTCCATCAAGCGACGCACGACCGAAGCACCTTGAATGACACCATCCGCCACTCGACAGGCTTCGTTTGCCTGTTGCGCATTCGACACGCCCACTCCGATGAGAACGGGAAGATCGGTCACGGTCTTGACGCGGCCGGCAATCGCCGTCGCGGTGTTCGCCAATGCATCACGTTCACCCGTGATTCCCAACAGGCCAACCGCATAGACGAAACCGCGTGCACGGGCTGCGATGCGGGGCAGCCGCTCATCGGGCGCGGTCGGCGCGGCGAGCATCACCGTTTCGACACCTGCCGAGTCGGCCGCTGCACACCAACCCGTCGCTTCTTCCAGGGGAAGATCGGGAACGATTGCACCGGCCACGCCGTTCTGACGGCACATCGACGCGAATCGTTCGTGTCCTGTGCGAAAAACGGTGTTGTAGTAGAGCATCACGACGATCGGCACCTGGACGTCGAGGGTCGGAATCTCCGCAAGGATCGCCGGCGGAGTTGCTCCTGCGTTGAGGGCCCGCTGCGATGCCTCTTGGATGACGGGACCATCCATCACCGGGTCGGAGAACGGGATGCCAACTTCCACGGCATCGGCACCCGCGGCAACGGCGGCACGAATGCCTTCTTTCCAGTTTGCAAGACCACCCGTGACATAGGGAATCAAAAGCTTGCGACCTTCTGCCTTGCGCGCGCGAAGGTGGGACTCGAGTCCCGTCATCCGAGGATGTCCATCATCTGGGCGACGTCCTTGTCACCCCGACCCGAAAGGTTCATGAGAACGGTCTGGCCGGCCATGTTCGGGGCTTCACGCGCGATCCATGCCAGAGCGTGTGCACATTCCAGCGCGGGAATGATGCCCTCGGTTTTCGCGAGAAGACTGAACCCACCAATCACTTCGTCGTCGGTCACCGACGGATACTCAGCGCGCCCGATTTCGGAAAGGTACGAATGCTCGGGACCGACACCCGGATAGTCCAGACCCGCACTGATCGAGTGGGCCTCTTGAACCTGGCCGTGTTCATCCTGCATGAGGTAGCTCTTCATACCGTGCACCACGCCCGGCACACCGCGCCCGACGGCTGCACCGCCCGCGGGTTCGACGCCCACGAGACGAGCCCTCGTGTCAATGAAACCGGAGAAAATGCCGATCGCGTTCGATCCACCGCCGACACAGGCAACGACGACATCGGGGTCGGCGCCGGTGGCGGCGCGACATTGTTCGCGGGCCTCGTCACCGATCACCCGGTGGAACTGCCGCACCATCCACGGATACGGGTGCGGCCCCATCACCGATCCGAGGCAATAGTGCGTCGTCTCAACGGTGGCGACCCAGTCGCGCATCGCCTCGTTGACGGCATCTTTCAGTGTGCGGCTGCCCGACGTTGCCGGCTCGACCTCTGCCCCGAGGAGCCTCATCCGAAAGACGTTCAAGGCCTGTCGCTCCATGTCGACGGCGCCCATGTACACCTTGCACTCAAGGCCCAACAGCGCCGCGGCCGTCGCCGAGGCCACACCGTGCTGGCCCGCTCCGGTTTCCGCCACGATGCGCTTCTTACCCATTCGCTTTGCCAGCAACGCCTGCCCGAGAACGTTGTTGATCTTGTGTGAACCCGTGTGGTTGAGGTCTTCCCTCTTCAACAGCAGACGAATGCCGAGTTGACGCCCGAGGTTGTTGCATTCGGTGAGAATCGATGGCCGGCCCGCGTACGTGCGCAACAGGTGATCGAGCTCGGCGCGAAAAGCCGGGTCATCCCACGCCTCGCGGAAGCCGACTTCCAGCTCTTGGCAGGCGGGCACCAAAGTTTCGGGCACGAAACGACCACCAAATTGACCGAAGCGACCCGACCCGTCGGGTTCAACCATCACGCTCATGGGCGTCAGTCTCGCAGGCATGCCCTACACCACACGATTCGTTTTGCGTGAATTTCGACCGCACATCACGCTGGGCTAGAGGTCGTCCTGCCAGTCGTAGGGCATTTCGTCGGGACCGATGTAAGGAGTCGGGGCCGCCGCCCGTGCGGCGGCAATGAAAGCACGCACGAGCCGCGGATCCTTTTTTCCGGGCTCGCTCTCCACGCCACTCGACACGTCGACACCCCATGGGCGCGTTTGGCTGATTGCGGCGGCCACGTTCGTCGGCGTCAAGCCGCCCGCAAGGATGATGCGCGGCCCGAGTGCCACGTCACCGGCGAGCGACCAATCGAAAACCTTTCCCGAACCGGGTGCAGGCGCGTCGAGCAGCACGAGACCCGTGCCGAATTTGTCGGCGTGACGCGCATCGGTTGACCCGGCGACGACGGCCTTGATGACGAATCGGACGCTCGCGCTGACGGCAGCGACGTCGGCTGCAGATTCATGACCGTGCAACTGGGCCGCCTTCAGACCCGCCTCGTGGACGAGGTCGATGACCCGACTCGGATGCTCGTCGCGGAACACTCCGACCGTCAGGATTTCCGGTGGCAAGCGACGACTGATGTCGTAGGCCCGCTTGACAGCGATCTGGCGGGGGGATGGCGCGAAAATAAATCCAACCGCGTCTGCACCCATGGCGACGGCCAACAGGGCGTCGTCCTCGCTTGTGATCCCGCAGACCTTGATGAACACCGATATCGACGGTACTACGGCACCCGCAGAGCTTCGAGGGATGCGCACACATCACCCGATGTCACGAGGCTTTCACCCACGAGAACCGCGTGATAGCCGGCGTCCCTCAGGCTGTGCGCGTCGTCTGCGTCGCGAACACCCGACTCCGCGACGCGCACCACGCCCGAAGGCATCTGCGAGGCCATGCGGACTGCCCGCTCGTGATCGACGGCGAAGGTGACGAGATCACGTTGATTCACACCGATGAGTGTCGCTCCTGCCGCGAGTGCAACATCAAGCTCTGCCTCGTCGTGGATCTCGACGAGCACGTCGAGGCCGATGTTCGTCGCGATCGCGTGGAAGGCAACCACCTCGGCCTCGGAGAGAGCCGCCGCTATCAGCAGAACGCAATCCGCGCCCATCAAACGTGCATCACACACGTCGCGCGCATCGACCGTGAAGTCCTTCCTGATGACCGGCAATCCGCACGCATCTCTGGCGACCTGCAGATCCGCAACGGAGCCACCGAAGTGCGGCGAGTCGGTGAGCACCGACATTGCGGTCGCGCCACAGTTTTCGTAGACACCGGCCAGGGCCGCAGCGTCGAGGCCGGGGTTCAGATTCCCCTTCGAGGGCGAGCGGCGTTTGATCTCGGCGATCACTGCTAATCGGGCAGCGCTGTCAGCTGCGAGACGCGCACGAAACCCCCGCGTGGCGGGCAACGCCGCCGCTGCAGAAATCAGATCATCGAGGTCACGCGTGTCTGCGGCCGCGCGGGCGCGATGGTGCGCGACGATCTTGTCGAGATACGTCGCCAAACCGCTTTAGCAGCCCTTGCCGCCGAGGGGCTTCACGAAGATCAGTTCGGGGCGACCGCCCATGAACGGCGCAAGCGACGGACCCCAGTCCTTGAACCACTGGGCGCCCATGTGCGAATTCAGCGCGTCTTGATCGGTGTACATCTCCCACATCCACAGAACGTTTTCATCCGTCGCATCTTCGTTCAGGATGTAGTGGATCGTTCCCGCCTCTTTCGAGACGTGGTCCTGTGCCTTCATCAGTTCACGCGCAAGGTCGGCGCGCTTCCCCGGTGCAGCAGTGATCTTGGCAACGACTCCCACACGATTTTCGATACTCATGTTCCCCCGCTTTCGCTTCTGTGTTCCCAGAAAGGTGTTTCTAGAACCCTAGTCGCCGACCGAGTTCGGTCGTCAGGTCGGCGATCGCAACACGGGCCTGGTCAGTCGTGTCGCGTTCACGAATGGTGACGCAGCCGTCCTCGAGCGAGTCGAAATCGACCGTCACGCAGTACGGCGTGCCAATTTCGTCTTGGCGTCGGTACCGGCGGCCAATGGCCTGCGTTTCGTCGTAGTCGACCATGTAACGCGCCGACAGCGTCGCGAAGATTTCCCGTGCCAGTGGCGTGAGCGTGTCCTTCTTTGACAACGGAAGCACGGCGACCTTGTACGGAGCCAGTCGAGGGTGAAGGCGCAGTACGGTACGTGCCTCGTCGTTCACGACGTCCTCGTCGTACGCCGCCAGCAAGAATGCCGCCATCGTGCGGTTGGCTCCCGCGGCGGGTTCGACCACGTACGGGACGTAGCGCTCGTTTGTTGCCTGGTCGAAATAGTCGAGCTTCTGACCCGAATGCTCGGCGTGTTGCGTCAGGTCGTAGTTCGTGCGCTGCGCAATGCCCTCGAGCTCGCCCCATCCCCACGGGAAGAGAAATTCAACGTCGGCCGTTCCGGCCGAATAGTGCGACAACTCATCGGCGTCGTGGGCACGAATGCGCAGCATCTCGCGCGGGATACCCAGATCGATGTACCAATTCATGCGCTCGGTGCACCAGTAGTCGTACCACTTGCGTCCCTCTTCGGGCGGTACGAAGAACTCGAGTTCCATCTGTTCGAACTCGCGCGTGCGGAAGATGAAGTTGCCCGGCGTGATTTCGTTGCGGAAGCTCTTGCCAATCTGTGCAATGCCGAACGGTGGCTTCTTCCGACTGGTCTGCAGAACATTGGCGAAGTTCACGAACATGCCCTGCGCGGTTTCGGGCCGCATGTAAACCTCGGCCCCCGAACCCTCGATCGGGCCCGCATAGGTCTTGAACATGAGGTTGAAGGCCCTTGCCGAGGTGAACTCGCAGCCCTTCTTGCCCTGCGGGCAATCGCGGTCCTCGATGTGGTCCTCACGGAAGCGTCGCTTGCAGACCGTGCAGTCGACGAGAGGATCGCTGAAGTTCGCGAGGTGGCCGCTCGCTTCATACATCTGGGGTGGCCCAAGAATGGCGGCGTCGATCAAGACGACGTCGTCGCGCATCTGGACCATTGTGCGCAGCCACGCATCTTTCACGTTGCGGAGCATCAGCGACCCCAGCGGGCCGTAGTCGTAAGACGAACGGAATCCGCCGTAGATCTCGGCGCTCGGGTAGACGAAGCCCCGTCGCTTCGCGAGGTTGACGATCTGCTCGAGGTCCTTGGCTGCCATAAGAAAGGCAGAGGTTAGTCGTGGCGCTCGAACATCCCCACGGATTTCAGTCTCCGTTCGCATTGGCGCTCGATCGCAACGGTGGCGATGTGGGTGACCTCATGGATGATCGGGCTCTCAGGCTCGGCGAGCGCCGCGACCAACTGGCCCCCAAGGATTCGCCTCATCAATGCGACGGCACCCGTTGAGATCGCCGGTCCCGTGCGACACGAACGGCACTGCAGCCCTCCGCTCACCACATCGAACGCCACCAGTTCCTCGTCCGCCCCGCACGACGTGCAGCGACTCAACTCAGGCTCAAAGCCCTCAGCTGCGAGAAGCTTCAGATAGAACGCCCCGACCACGAGTGATGAGCCGTCCCGCGCAAGCGCACCGAGAGCCCCGACGAGCATGCGGTGAATGTGGGGCACGGGCTCACGATCGATGGTCATCTGGTCGACTGCCTCGAGCATTGCAAGACCCTGTGTCATCTTGTCGAGATTTGCACGCAACGCCGAGGCAGTGTCGAGCGGTTCGACCTGCGACACGATGTCGAGTTCACGCCCCTTGTGCAACAGAACGGACACGTGGCTGAGTGGTTCGAGCCGTGAACCGAGGCGCGAGCGCGTCTTGCGCACGCCCTTCGCAACCGCCCTCACCTTGCCGTTGGCCTCCGTCAACAAGACGACGATGCGATCAGACTCCCCCAGGCGGTACGTGCGCAGGACGACGGCTTCGTCGCGGTAGTTGGTCACGCGTCGATCCCGCCGAAGCGGCGGTTGCGGCGACGAAAATCATCGACCGCCACCTGCAGGTGCTCTGCGCTGATGTCGGACCACGGGATGTCGAGGAACACGATCTCGCTGTAGGCGAGCTCCCAGACGAGCGACGTCGGCAACGTGTCCGGCGGACCCAGCACGACGACGAGATCGGGCTCGGCAAAGGCGGGAGCAAGCACGGCCCGCGCCAGTGCCTGCTCGGACGCCGTCGAATGCACACCCCGCGAGGCGTCGTCAGTGCGAAGCCTTCCGACGACGCGCGCAAACCGCGCGCGACCATCAGGTTCCGGCCGCACGACCACCTCGACTCGACTGCGTTGATGCCGCAGCGCTTTGTCGATCGTCGCGTCCAGCCTCGACACCGATTCGGCGTCGACGGATCCACCCGCCGATACGGGAACGAGCGTGAGCCACCGCACGCCCTCTCGCTCGAGCGCTTCGATGAGATCACCGATGCGCCGGTTCCACTCGCCCTGATCGAAATGCGTCCAGTCGGCCAGCGTACCGCCTGCGACGACAACGTGCGCGAGCGGCTCTTCGCTGGCGACCGGGGAACCGAGGGCCCTGCGCAGACGCGCCTTCACACGTTCCTTGACGCGCGACTTCAGCCGACCGATCACGGCAACATTGTGCCACGCGTCGATGCGAGTGAGCCGCTGATCGATCCGCAGCAGACCCCGTCGGTAGTGTTGGCCCATGGCCGAACGCAAGTTGCACGTTGCATGCATCATGGACGGCAACGGACGCTGGGCCCGCCGTCGCGGCCTGCCCCGCACCGCAGGACACACCGCCGGAGAAGAGGCGCTCGCCGTCGTCACGCGCGCGGCGGGCGACCGCGACATCGGCTGGCTCACCGTTTTCGGCTTCAGTACCGAGAACTGGATTCGGCCGCGTGCAGAGGTGCGCCACATTCTCGCCATGCACAAAAAGCTTTTCGGTCGCCTCGACGAATTGAACGCCAACAACGTGCGAGTCAATTGGATCGGGCGTCGCTTCGACGAGCCCGGATCGCGCACGCCGTCGTACGTTCAACGCGCCATCAAACGTGCCATCGACGACACGGCCAAGAACACGGGGATGGTCTTTACAGTTGCTTTCGATTACGGATCGCGCGCCGAACTGGCCCGCGCCGCCCAAATCGCCGCCGCCGATACGGGGGACGGAGTCCAACCCGGCGACATTGCCGCGAACCTTTACGATCCGTCACTGCCCGACGTCGACCTCCTCATCCGCACCTCGGGTGAGTCGCGAATCTCCAACTTTCTTCTTTGGCAGATCAACGGCGCGAGGGTCCACTTCACCGAACGCACCTGGCCCGACATGTCAGCCGATGAATTTGACCGCGCTCTCGCGGTTCTCGACTGACGCACACACTTCCAGCATGGCCAGCGACGACGATTCCCCCGACGACACGCCCCGTGGCCGACACGTCATGCGCGACGAAGTCGCCCAGGCCCTTCATCACGTGACCTCGGGCCTAGCTCAGCCCGAGGACCGCCCAGGCCAGGTCGACATGGCTCTGGCCGTCACGAGCGCAATCAACAACGACGGCCGCCTGATCGTGCAGGCAGGAACGGGCACCGGCAAGACGATCGCCTATCTCGTTCCCGCGATCCTGTCGGGCAAACGGACGATCGTTTCGACGGCCACGAAGACCCTGCAGGACCAACTCGCGCAAAGCGACCTGCCCCTTCTCGAGGCGACTCTTCCGCAACCATTCACGTGGTCGATTCTGAAGGGCCGCAGCAACTACGTGTGCATGCAGCGGGTCTCGGAGGTGACCAACAACGCACGCCTCGAGCTCGAGGACCTCGGTGCCGGCCACCAACGCGAAGTCGACCAACTTGCCCGTTGGGCCCTCGGCACCCAGTCGGGGGATGTCGCCGAACTCGACTGGCAACCCTCACCCCGCGCCTGGCAGACGGTCAGCGTCGGTGGCGACGAGTGTCCGGGGGCTGCACGCTGCGAGTCGGGCGGCAACTGCTTCGCGGAACGCGCCAGAGCCCGTGCCGCCGCCGCCGATGTCGTCGTAGTGAACACACACTTGTACGGAATGCACGTGGCCGCAGGAGGGGCGATTCTTCCCGAGCACGACGTGGTCATCTTCGACGAGGCACACCAACTCGAGGACACGCTCACATCCACCGTCGGTGTCAGCCTTGCGGCCTCCCGCGCAACGACACTCGCAGCGGCGCTGAGACGCGTGATCGAGGACGACCGCCTTCAACGCCGACTGCACGACGAGGCAAAGGTCGTCAACGAAGTACTTGTACCGAGTCTCGAACAGCGCCTGTCACTTCCCCTTCCCGACAACGTCGTCGAGTGCCTCACGACACTGCGGCTGACGGCCGGCGAGTGCCTCGAAGCGCTACGGGCCGTCGACACCGCCATCGATTCGGTTCGCCAAAAGATGTTCCGGGCACAACAGTTCGCCACGCGCCTCGCCGATGACATCGACGCCGCTCTCCGTGCCGACTCGTCGTACGTTCCGTTCGTCACCGGGTCCGCCGAACGAGCCGAGTTGGTGCTGGCGCCACTCGACGTCGGACCCGCGCTCGCCGAACATGCGTGGCCCGGACACGCAGTGGTGCTGACCAGCGCCACCATTCCCTTGTCGATGCCCCAACGCGTCGGCCTCGGCGACTCGGCGGAAATGATCGACGTCGGCAGCCCGTTCGAGTACGCCGAGCAGGCGATGCTCTATTGCGCCACGCATCTTCCCGAACCCAACGCCGACCGCGACGACGCGGTGCACTCCGAAATGGCCGACCTGATCGCGGCTGCGGGCGGCCGCACTCTCGCGCTCTTCACCAGCAGACGCGCGATGAACGCCGCGGTCGAAGCCCTGCGGTCGCGACTGCCCTACCCGATCCTCGCCCAGGACGAAAACCAACGCGCAACGTTGTTACGTGAGTTCACGCTCGACGAATCTGCCTGCCTCTTTGCAACGGCGGGCTTCTTCGAGGGAGTCGACATCCCCGGTCGTTCGCTCTCCCTCGTCATCATCGACCGCATTCCCTTTCCCCACCGCAACAACCCGCTGCTCGCGGCCCGCCGCGAACTTCACGGCTCACGGGGGTTCGCCGAAATCGATTTGCCAAGAGCCATTACATCCCTCGCCCAGGCGGCCGGACGTCTCGTGCGTTCACGCACCGACCGTGGCGTCGTTGCGGTTCTTGATCCAAGGTTGGCGAAAAAGGGCTATCGATGGACCATCATCAATGCGCTGCCACCGATGGCGCGCACCCGCGAGAAGTCGGAGGCGATCGATTTTCTCCGTAGCGCCATCGACGGTGTCTGATCTCAAGTCGCAACGAGGCGGTACCCGAGACCACGAACGGTCAGGATGATCCGCGGTTCGTCGGGTTGGTCCTCGATCTTCACACGCAGTCGACGCACGTGCGCGTCGACGAGCCGGCTGTCGCCGAGGTACTCGTAACCCCACACGCGCTCGAGCAACTGATCACGTGACAGAACCTGTCCCGCGTGGTCGGCGAATTCGCACAGAAGGCGATACTCGGTTCGCGTCAGCGGCAATTCCCTCCCGGCCTTCAAAACGATGCCGAGGTCACGTCGTATCTCGAGGTCGGCCACCCGATCGAGACGCGTCGACGGCACGGCAACGGCCGGACCCTCCTGCAACTGGGCGCGACGCAACGCGGCGCGGATGCGCGCGGCAAGTTCCTTCGTGACCACGGGCTTCGTGACGTAATCATCGGCACCCGCCTCGAGACCGGCGACGAGGTCGTGCGTGTCGGTCTGCGCGGTCACCATGATGATCGGGGTCAGTGAATGGGCCCTGATCTGGCGACACACGTCGAAACCGGAGATGTCGGGCAAGCGCAGATCCAGCAACACGAGATCAGGCGGTGTTTCGCCGAACTTCTTCAGCCCCGTGGCCCCGTCGGGGGCCTCGACCACCTCGTAGCCCTCGTCTTCGAGTGCCAGCCTGAGAGCAAGGCGGATGTTGTCGTCGTCTTCGACGAACAGGAGTCGGTGCACGGGCTTCATTCTGCCGTTCACCGCGGGAATGCACCGAAATCGTTACACAAAACGCACAGAAATCGGCCTACTCCGTCACAATCGAACGGGATACTCAATGTCGGGTGGTTTCCTGCCCGGTGGATCACTTTCCTCCCCCTTTTGTGATCCACCGGGCGGAGGATTCGGCCACACTTGATGTGTGCCCAGCCCGTTCCGCAGAGAAGACCGTCCGGTCCGTCTCGGATTGCGCGCCAGAACCTTGGTCTCCTTCGGCCTCATCGCCCTTGTCACGTCGATGTTCGCCGGTGTTGCGACGTATTCCTTTAGCCGCAACAGTCTCATCGACCAGCGCTTCGAAGCCACACGATCGCAGGCTCTCGGCAACGCGCAAGTGATGCGTACCCTGCTTCAGACGCGACGCAATCTGGCAAGCCAGGTCATCACGACGATCCGCACCGAATCGCGCGGGTACGCACTTGTCCGCGTGGACCCACAGAACTTCTTCTACGCCACCGACCCACTCAGCTTCACGCAGGCAGACCTTCCCGATTCCCTCGTGGCGTCGGTCGCCACCGGCCGTGCTGCCACGCAGCGCTTCGATCACGACGGCGAGTTGTACCAGGGCTTCGGCGTCCCGATGCCCTCGGTCGGGGCCGACTACTACGAAGTTTTTCCCTTGCGTGAGACGCAGCGAACGCTCAGTTTCATTCTCAGCGCTCTTCTTGCCGGTCTCATTGTCGCGACGGCAATTGCGATTGCGCTCGGCTGGTTCACGTCACGTCGACTTCTCCTGCCCGTGCGACGGGTCGTCGACGCCGCGGCCGACATCGCAGGCGGCCGACTCGATGCTCGCCTGGAACCCGAGGACGACCCGGACCTCAACCGGTTGGCCGTCACCTTCAACGAAATGGCCGACGCGGTCCAGGAGAGAATCGAACGCGAGGTGAGATTCGCCAGCGATGTCAGCCACGAATTGCGGTCACCGATCACGGCCCTCAGCGCCGCAATCGACGTCCTTGCGGCACGCAGATCGGAACTATCCGACCGCAATCAACAGGCGTTGGACGTCGTCACGACGCAGGTTCGACGCTTCGACCGCATGGTCATCGATCTTCTCGAACTGTCCCGTCTCGACTCGGGAACGAGCATGCCGCGATACGAGACGGTGGAGGTCGTCGACTTCATCCGACGGATTGCGCAGAGATCGGGGTTCGGTACGGTTCCGATCGTGGCGTCGGGAATCGTCCACGACCACATCACAAGTGACCGTTTGCGCCTCGAACGAATCATCGTGAACCTGCTCGTCAACGCGCGCGAGCATGCCGGCGGCCCCGTTGCGATACTCATCGACGGTCGCCTCGACGCGGTCGCGATCACCGTCGTCGACGAGGGTCCCGGAATTCGGGAGAGCGATCGACAGCGAATCTTCAATCGCTTCGCCCGCGGTTCCTCGGCAGCTCGTGGAACGGGTACGGGCCTTGGTTTGTCCATCGCCCTCGAACATGCCGTTGCACTCGGTGGATCGATTCGTATCGAGGACAACACGCCGCGCGGAATGCGCTTCTGCCTCGAAATTCCGACCAACCCGGACGGCGCCGAAGTGGCGGAGGAATAGTGGGACGAACGCCAAGAGTCGTAGCGATGACCTGTTTCGCCGTCGTGTTCGGGGCGTGCGGGCCGCGGACGCAAGACAACGCAACGGTTTTGCGTGGCGTGCCGGGTGAACTCACGGCACCCACGACCACGTCGACAACGACGACATCGACATCGGTCGCACCGACCCTCACGACCGTCGTCGAGACGGAATCGGTCCTGTTGCATTTCATCCTCGGCGAGGCAATCACGACCGTGATGCGCAACCTCCCCCGCGACCCCGACCCACAGGCGGTGCTCGATTCCCTCCTCGCCGGTTATCCCTCGAGCGCATTCGGCCCCGACGTGCGCAGTGCTATTCCTCGCAACCTCGAAGCAGCGGTCACCGTCGAACGCGGTCTCGCAACGGTTGACGTCACGGGCTCGCTCCTCACCGAGATCTCACCCATCGACCAGCCACTTGCCATTGCGCAGATCGTGCTCACTCTCACGTCCCGGCCGGGTATCGGCCAAGTCGAGTTCCGCGTCGACGGCGAACCACAGGCAGTCCCGCGGGGCGGAGGAGAACTGGCGCCGGCCGACGAAACCGTCGCCTACGACGACTACGCGATTCTCGTGTCGCCCGGGGTCATCCGCGACGATGGCCCGTAACGCTCGACGAAATCAGTAGCCGAGTCGCTCGACCCGGCCGGGCTTTCGCTGCCAGTCCTTGTCGACAACGACACGCAGTTCGAGATACGCACCGGGGTCCATCTGGCGTCGCACGGATTCACCCACTTCTTTGAGAAGCGATCCACCGCGACCGATCACCATGCCCTTTTGGCTCTCGCGTTCGACGATGATTTCACAGCGCACCCGTGGCCACTCCCATTCGGTGACCCGAGTGGCGATCGAATACGGAAGCTCGTCGCGGGTGAGCCGGAGTAGTTCTTCGCGCACGAGTTCGGCCACCCACTCCTCGTCGCTGACGTCGCCCGTCGCATCCGCCGGGTAGTACCACGGCCCCTCAGGCAGCGCACCGAAGAGGGCCGCTGACAACTCATCCAGACCCTTTCGCGTGCGCGCCGACACCGGGAAGTACTCGTCGGCGTCGAGGATGGTCGAACGCGACAGTTCGGAGAGGATCCGCTGGGGGGCCACGGCGTCGCACTTGTTCGCAACGACGAAGAGCTTCGTGGCGCTCCGATCCATCGAGACATTGGCGGCGACCCACTCGTCGCCCTTTCCGAAGCCGCTCTCGGCATCGAAGACAAGCACGAGGACATCGACGTCGACGGCGCTTGCCATCGCGGTTGCGTTGACACGCTCACCGAGTGCCGTCACCGGCTTGTGAAGACCGGGCGTGTCGACGAAGACGATTTGCGCGTCGTCGCGCATCGCCACGCCATGGATTCTCCGACGGGTCGTTTGGGGTTTGTCCGACACGATCGAGACCTTCTTGCCGACGATCGCGTTGACGAGGGACGATTTGCCGACGTTCGGTCGACCAACCACCGCAACGAGCCCCGACCTCATCGACCGGCGAGTTCCGCGATGATCGGTGCGAAAGCGTCGAGGTTCGCCTCGAAAACCGTGTAGTGGCTGATGCCGGTCGACTCTCTCCGCTCGAGCAATTGCTCGACACATTGCGGCACGGTTCCGATCACCACGTGAGGAATGTCGAGCGCCGCCGACGGCTCGTCGAGTCCGTAACCTCGCGCGACCTTTTCCATCATCGGCATCCTGTCGTCGGTCACGAACACGTTGGTGAGGTTCGTGTGCAGTTCGAGACCACCGAGACGGTCGCCCGCTGCCTCTCGCACCCACGCCAACTTTTCGGCCGTCGCCGCCCCGGTTGCATTCGCCGCCGACTCACGGCCAACCCGGCCCGCCGACATGTTCGGCACGAACGAGACGATGTCGGCCTTGCGGGCGGCGAGGGACAACACGCGCTTGCCGCCGCCTCCCACGAGAATCGGTGGCCCACCGGCCTGGGCCGGCTTCGGGTCGTTCGGTGCATCGCGAAGCGCGAAGTGGGTACCGTCGAAGTTCGCCGTGTCGCCTTGCCAACATGAGCGCATCACGTCGATCGCCTCGGCCAACCGGTCGATACGTACACCGATCGGTGCGAAGTCCTGGCCGATCGATGCATGATCCGCCTCGAGCCAACCTGCTCCGACTCCGAGTTCGAGGCGGCCTCCACTCAACAGGTCGAGCGTGGCCGCATCGCGGGCCACGATCGCCGGGTGAACGGATTCGTTGTCGAGAACCAGCGTTCCGATCCGCAACCGCGAGGAATACGAGGCGACGAACGCAAGTGCAACGAGAGGTGAGAATCCCTTCGTTCCACGGTGTTGGGGCATGTGCAACATGTCGTAGCCCTCATCGTCGGCGCGCTCGACCAATCTGCGCCACGATGCGGCATCGACTGCGCCCGACGTCATCACACTGAAACGAAAAGCACGCCGCTCGACACCCACGAATGACAGACTAAGCGCATGGCCTCGGGACACACACCCCTCGACCTCCGACGCTGGTTCGACCGCATGCAGCCACAGACGTTGCAGATCGCCACGTGGCTGCTGTACCTCAACGGGTTCTTTCTCCTGATCGACGTCGTCGACAACAGCGACTATCTGGGCTATTTCCGCGCTCAGTACGGGTGGGGCCTGCCCCTCGGAATCGCCATCGTGGCGGTGCACGCGGCCGGCGGTTGGCTCATGGCAAACGACCGCAAGCTCGGCTGGAAACTTGCCGTCGCAGCGTCGTTCACGCCGTTCATACTGCGGTTCATCGCTTATTCCGACATCGAACGTCAGTTGAACGGCTCGATCAGCCTGTATCGAAAGCTCACCGGCGGCAGCACGCTGAGCGCAATCTTCGAGGTTGCCCTGTGTGCCCTGTTGCTGCACCCGCACAGCCGTCAACACCAAAAGATCTGGTACCGCTGACCGGTTTTCATGCCGCCTCCGCGGCGTGAGAGACTGTCGCAATGGCAACAGTGATCAACGGCATCGACGGTCTCAAGTCTTCCGTCGGAACCCACCTCGGCTACAGCAACTACCTGACGATCACCCAGGAACGGGTGAACCAGTTCGCCGAGGCAACGGGCGACCACCAGTGGATTCACGTCGACGTCGAGCGTGCGAAGTCGGGCCCCTTCGGTGCCCCGATTGCCCACGGCTATCTCACGCTCTCGCTCGGGCCCGTGCTGTTGCCCGAGATCTTCACGGTCGGCGGCATTTCGATGGGCGTCAACTACGGGGCAAACAAGATTCGCTTCATGTCGCCGGTCCAGGTCGGTTCGAAGTTGCGCGCAGGCGCCAAGCTGGTGAACGTCGAAGACGTCGCGGGTGGTGCCCAAGTCACGATGGAAGTCACGTTCGAAGTCGAAGGCGCCGCCAAGCCGTCTTGCGTCGCGGAAATCATCTTCCGCTATTACGTCTGATACCGTACGTTCGGTTCGCGAACTTCGAGTTCAGGCGAACTCTGGCATGACCTTTGTCGCGAGCAGTTCCATCGTCTCGGTGTCGGGATAATCAGCACACCACGGGATGAAACCCGAACAGCCGAGCTTCACGTAGGTCGCAACCTTCTCGGCAACCTGTTCCGGAGTTCCGACGAGGTTGTTGTCGCTCCAGTTCTCGACAGAGTCGCCCCAAAGACCACCCTTGGTGCGCTCCGCGAGTTCCTTCTCCGTCGATCGAATGAACACCTCGGGCGACCATGTCTTGCGAATCTCCGACTCGTCGCGGCCGACGGCTGCGCAGTGGCCCTTCAGTATCTCTCTTTTGCGCGCCCATTCGTCGGGCTTGCCGCCGAAGTTCGAACAGTCGGCCTGCTCGGCCACGACACGGAGGGTCAACTGTTCGCCTCCGCCGCCGATCCAGATGGGCGGTGTCGGCTTTTGCAGCGGCTTTGGATCACAGTTCGCCCGAACCGTCTTGTAGTACTTGCCGTCGTAGGTCGTCTCGACGTTGGTCCACATCGACTTCACGATCTCAACCGACTCGCGCAACATTCCGATGCGGTCCTTCGGCTTGGGAAACTCGAAGCCGTATCCGCGGTACTCGTTTTCGTACCAGCCGGCGCCGATTCCCCACTCGAGTCGACCGCCTGAGATCACGTCGAGCGTCGACGTGATCTTGGCGAGCAGGCCCGGGTTGCGATAGCTGTTGCAGCCCACCATCTGACCCAACCGAATGCGTGACGTCCGCTGCGAGATCGCTGCCATGGTCGTCCAGCATTCGAACACCGCTTCGTGTGCCGGCCGCGGGACGTTGTGGAAGTGGTCGTACACCCAGATCGAGTGAAAACCGAGCTGCTCGGCACGAAGGGCCACATCGACGGCGACGTTCCACTTGTCGGCGTCACCAACCACGTCGACGAGTTCCATCTTCCAACCCTGGGGCATGAAGACCCCGAAGATCGGCTTACCTACGGCGTGGAGCGGATGCGCGGACATGTGAGCCACCCTAGAGCGGCAGTTCGCCCGTTGCTTTCTTGGTGGACCCGAAGTCCTTGTACGCGGCGATCGTGCGCTGGGCGATGCGCATCTGGTGAATCTCGTCGGCTCCGTCGGCGAAACGGCTCCAACGGGCTTGCTGCAGCATTCCCGCCAGCGGAGTGTCGGTCGAATAGCCCAAAGCACCGTGCACCTGAATGGCGCGGTCGATGATCCGCCACAGACTGTTGGCAACGAAATGCTTAGCCATCGAAACCTCTGCGACGAAGTCCATCTTGTGTTCGATCTTGTAGGCCGCGTGCAACACCATCAGCTTCGACTGGTACAGCTCCATCGTCGAATCCGCGATCATCCACTGAATGCCCTGCTTCTCTGCGAGGTACGAGCCGTGCGAGTAACGCTCGAGAGAACGCTTCACCATGAGGTCGAGTGCGATCTCGGCCTGGCCGATCCAACGCATGCAGTGCGCCAGGCGTGCGGGTCCGAGTCGGTACTGACCGAGCAGGTGTCCCTGACCACGGCCACCCAGCATGTTCGCTGCGGGCACACGCAGGTCTTCGATCTCGATCTCACAGTGGTTGTGGCCACCCGACATCGTGTGCACATCGCGAACGATGTTCCAGCCCTCGCTCGGCAGGTCGACGATGAAGCAACTGTTCGCCGCCTGGGGAATGTCGGGGTCCTCTTCGGTACGGGCGATGAGCATCGCGAACTTTGCACCGCGCGCTCCCGAGATGAACCACTTGTGACCGTTGATCACCCATTCATCGCCGTCTTTGTACGCGAAGGTCTTGATGAGCGTCGGGTCACTGCCCGCCACTTCGGGCTCGGTCATCGCGAAACACGAACGCGCGGTGCCCTCACACAGCGGACGCAGGTATTTCTCCTTTTGTTCCGGCGTTCCCCAATGCAACAACGTGTGCTGGTTTCCCTCGTCGGGCGCCTGGGCGTTCAGCACGAACGGACCGATGCCGACCTTTGCCGCCTCCGCGGACACCGCAGCCATGGCCGTCGGGCCAAGCCCCATGCCGCCCCATTCAGCCGGCATGTGGGGCAGCCACAGACCACGCTCTTCGCGGGCCTCCTTGCGAAGTTTCACGATGGTCTTGACGACCTGCGACCTGTCGTTCTGGTCGATTTCTTCCCACGCGGGACGAACCGACTCGTCCATGAAGGCGCGCACCTTCTGGCGGATGTCCTCGACATCCTGCGGAAAACTGAAATCGATCACGTGGTGTCCCCCAACCCGTCGGTGTCCGACGACCGCCCATTCTTGCCTCACGCACGAGTGGGCGGCAACCAGAAACCCTCCTATCCTGCTGTCGTGTCGATGCCGGACGGTCGCCTCCCCGAGGGGGCAGAGAAGGTTAAAGCCGTGCGGACGATGTTCGACACGATCGCCCCGCGGTACGACCTCGTCAACCGGATCATGACCTTTCGCCTCGACACACGCTGGCGCCGTCGGGCCATTCGCACTCTCCGACTCGCTCCGGGGTCCACCGTCATCGATCTTGCGTCGGGCACCGGCGACCTCTGTATCGACCTTCGCCGGCGCGGCCTCAAACCCATCTCATTCGACCTCAGCTTCGGCATGCTCAGCGCCGATCGCAGCGGCGAACCACGGGCGCAAGCCGACATCCTGCGCCTTCCACTCGCCGATGAATCCGTCGATGGCGCGACCTGTGGTTTTGCACTCCGCAACCTCGTCGACCTCGATGCGTTCTTCGCCGAACTCGCGCGCGTCGTTCGGCCCGGAGGCCGAATCGCCCTTCTTGACGTGGGAATCCCGCACAACCGGCTCGTGCGCTTTGGCAACAACATTTACTTCGGCAAGATCGTTCCGAAGATCGGCGCCCTGCTGTCCGACGGTCCGGCATACCGTTATCTTCCGAAGAGCGTCGCGTACCTGCCACCGCGCGAGGAACTGATTGCCAAGCTCCGCAAGGCAGGGTTTGACGATGCCGTGCACGAACAACTCAGCGGCGGCCTGACTCAACTGCTCACGGGAACCCGCAACGCATGACAACCCTGCATTCCTGCAGCCGTCACTTCGAAGAACTCGTCGATCTGAACGGCGTCGCGCGCGGTGACGGCCTCCTCTTCGTGCGCGACGGCGTGGGCATCGCGGCCCGGGGCATCGCGGTCGAGGTCCCATCGACCCGGGTGGCCGAAGCTCTTTCCGCCATCGACACCGCACCGGGTTCGTTTGCCCCACGAGCCATCGGAGTGCTTCCGTTCGCCCCCGGAAGCGTCGGAAGTTTCGTGGTTCCCGCAATCAGCGTCGTGAAGACCGCTTCGGGCGAACAACATCTTGTCGCGGTGGCCAACGACGCCGCAGCCGCCGACGCATTGTTGATGAGGTCCCACGGAGAAATCACGGGCACAACACCATCGTTGCCCCGACCACACCCGGGCAGGTTCAGCGTCGGAGCCCTCACCGCAGTCGACGTGTACCTCGCCGCCGTTGCTGCTGCTCGAGACGCAGTTCGCAAAGGCGACATCACAAAGGCGGTCATCGCCCGCGACATCGAGGTCGCTTCGAACGAGCCGATCGACCTGCACGCGGTGCTTCTCCGCCTGAAGGCATCGTTCGGATCGAGTTATCGCTACAGCTTCCGCGGCCTCGTAGGCGCCTCGCCCGAATTGTTGGTCGAAGTGGACGATCAAACGGTCCGTAGCAATCCGTTGGCCGGGACAACGGCACGAACGGGCGACCCCGCAACCGACCGGGCACTTGCCGAGACCTTGCTTGCCAGCGAGAAGAACCAGATCGAGCACCGCGTTGTCGTCGACATGGTGCACGACACGCTGCTTCCCTACTGCTCGTACCTCGACTGGGAACCCGAAGCGTCGGTGGTTGCCGTGGCCAACGTGCAACATCTCGGTACTCGGGTTGAGGGTCGACTCAACAGGCCGGCCCATGTCGTTGACCTTGCACGGTTGCTGTGCCCGACACCGGCACTCGGCGGACATCCCCGGGACGCTGCGGTGGAGTTGATCTCACGCGTCGAAGGCATGGACCGCGGGCTCTACGGGGGCGCCATCGGCTGGTGCGACGCGACCGGCAACGGGACGTTTGCCGTCACGATTCGCTGTGCCGAGTTCACCGACGATCGCACTCGTGCGCGCCTCTTCGCGGGTGGCGGAATCGTCGCAGAAAGCGACCCACAAGCGGAACTCGCCGAAACGCAGGCCAAGTTCCAGGCAATGTTGTCGGCGCTCGTTCGCCCCTAGCCGTACACCTAGCCAAGTAGCGACGCATCGACCGCGTCGCTGATGGCGGCGTTCAGACGACCGTGCACCGCATGGTCCTCGTCGCGGTCGGTATCGACGATGATGACCGACGGCCCGGGTGCCGCAAGCGCCTCGCGCAATGCGCCGACGTCCTTCGGTGTCGCGACCCTCAACCCGAAGCCGCGCGCCACGGCCGCGATGTCGGTGCCGTGCGGCGTGCCGAAGAGTTTCTCGAAGGTGTCGGTCGCAACGGACGTCGCCTGCGGCAGATACGAGAAGATCGCTCCACCGTCGTTGTTCGTCACGACGATCCGCACGTCGAGTCCCCTCGTTGCGAGCGTGGCGAGAGACGATACGTCGTGGACGAACGCCACGTCGCCGAGGTATGCGGTCACCGCGCCAAGTTCGCTCGCGACACCGATCGCGGTGGCGACGACACCGTCGATTCCGTTGGCCCCGCGGTTCGCATACACGAGCAGCCCGTCACCGGTCGGTGCGTACCACTCGAGGTCACGGATGGGCATGGAAGAACTCGCAACGACGATACGCGCCGAGGCGGCCACCTCACGCGCAACGTGAGGGTCGAGCAGAGCCGCGCCGGACAAAGTCGCAAGGATCGCTGCTTCGGCCGCAGATTCGGCATCACGCCACTTGGCGCTCCACGATGTCGGGTTCCCATCGTCGCTTCGGTCGGCCATCACCTGCGAGGCGGCGATTGTGAGACGATCAACGGTGTTTGCGACGTCGGCCTCGATGTGCACCTCGACCACGTGATCGGGATCGTGGTACGTCCCCGGTGAATGCACGACGATCTGCTCTGCCGCCACCGCTCGAAGCCACTGACCGAGCACCTTCGACGCGGGTGGAGCGCCGAGACGCAAAACCACTTCAGGGGCGAGCTCTTTCGCAGCAGCGGGCGACCTCACGATGCCGTCGAAGTGGCTGACAATGTTGCCGCCCACGGTCCGCGTTCCACTGCGGGGACAGGCGAGCAAGGGCCAGTTGAGAACCGAAGCCAAAACGGTTGCCGCACCGGCGTAAGCCGTGATCGCATAGCCACAGCCCGGATCACCGGCGACGATCACGCCGCGACGCCCCGCAAGTCGGTGTGCGAGGTCGTCGATTTCCCAATCCGTCAACAACGACTTGGCATGCAGGTGTCCCGACCATGGTCCATCGTGCGAGCGCGATACGGGCATGTCGACAACCCTGCCGACGAGAGGCTCGCGGAATGGAAGATTCAGGTGTACGGGCCCGGGCACGGGCCCGGTGGTTCGCGCAACCACATGGTTGGCGAGCGCCCTCCACGTGTGTGCGGCTTCGAACGACGCAACACCGGGGTCGTGGAACCACCGCACCGACGATCCGTAGAGAGCCGTCTGGTCGATCGTTTGGGCGGCGCCGACGTCGCGCAACTCCGGTGGTCTGTCGGCGGTGCAGACGATCATGGGCACGGCCGAGAGATGGGCTTCGATGACCGCCGCATGGAAGTGCGCCGCAGCGGTTCCCGAAGTGCAGAGTGCGACTGCAGGGGTTCCGCTGACGAGCGCCGACCCGAGCGCCGCAAAGGCCGCACCTCGTTCGTCGAGAAAGACCTCGGTGCGAATGCGGCCATCGTTCACCAGCGCGAGGGCCATCGGTGTCGACCGTGAACCCGGTGCGACGAACGCAAACTTCACGCCGAGACGCACCCACTCGTCGACCAACGTCGCACAGAACGTGGTCTGTGCGTCGGCTGTCGGGTGGAGGTCTATCGTGTGGGTCATGAAGGTCGAAATCTGGTCGGATGTCGTGTGCCCATGGTGCTACATCGGCAAGAAGCGATTCGAGGATGCCGTGCAGAGCCTCGCAGATGAGGGTACTGAACTGGACCTCGAAGTCACGTTCCGCCCCTTCCAACTCGACCCAAGTGCCCCCATCGGCGGAGCCACGCCCGTTGCCGAGGCGTATGCCAAGAAGTTCGGCGGAACGGAAAAGGCCGAAAAGATCCTCGACCATGTGACGCGCGTCGCTGCCGATACGGGCATCACCTTTCATATGGAAAAGGCGGTTCGGGCCAACACTTTGCGAGCACACCGCATGATGCATCTCGCTCTCACCCATCACGGGCCCGCGGCACAACGCGCCATGAAGCAACGCCTTCTCGAGTCGTATTTCACCAATGGCGAGAACGTTGCCGACGACGAGGTTCTCGTTGCGGCCGCAGAGTCGGCGGGTATTCCCCGCGCAACGGCTGAATCTTGGCTCGACTCCGAAGAAGGTGACGTCGAGGTGCGTCGCGACATCATCGAGGCCGGCGAACTGGGCATCACCGCGGTTCCCACCTTCGTCATCGACGGACGGTGGGCAATACCCGGCGCGCAGGACGTCGAGGTGTTCGTGCGCGCCCTGCGGCGGATGCACGAGAAGTCTCTCGCCCCCGAATGAACCACCGCTCGCAATGATTCCGAGACGCGTCGTTCTTCTCCACGGCTTCACGCAGGGTGGAGCCATCTGGGTTCCGATCATGGAGGCGATCACGACACGCGCTCCCATCGACGCACCCGATCTGCCGGGACACGGCAGTGAGGCACACGTCGCGACCAACCTCGCAGCAACCGCCGACGCGCTCGCCCGCCGATACGGCAAGGGCGCCTACGTCGGCTACTCGATGGGTGGACGCATTGCACTGCACGTCGCACTCACCCATCCTGACTTGGTGTCGCATCTCGTTCTCTGCAGCACCACGGCAGGCATCGACGACCCAGCAGAGCGAGCGGCGCGCCTCGCCGCCGATTCACATCTTGCTTCACACATCCGTGACGTCGGTGTCGACACGTTTCTCACCGAATGGCTCGCGCAACCGATGTTCTCTTCCCTCGCCGTGACCACCCACGACGCCGAGGTTCGCGCAGCGAACACCGCAGAGGGGCTTGCCGCCAGCCTCGAATCTGCCGGCACTGGCACCCAAGAGCCGCTCTGGGACCGACTGCACATCCTTTCGATGCCGGTGCTCGTCGTCACCGGCGAGAACGATGAAAAGTTCACGGCACTCGGTCGGCGACTCGTCGACTGCATCGGCGAGAACGCACGTCACGTCGAGGTCCCGGGCGCCGGCCACGCAGTGCCTTTCGAGCGTTCGGCTGATTTCGCGGCCCTGCTGAGCGCGTTCCTGCGCTGAATCAAGCGCCGAGAAGAAGCCCAACGGCGAACGTGAGCCCAAACAACATCTGTGCGCGACCGGTTGCGCCGAGCACGGGAATCAGGTTGCGTCCCTGTGCGCCGCCACGAACCGCCGCGATCCCTGGGCCCACTGCGACGAGACCAAGCAAACCGAATACTGCCGCCGGCCGTTGAATTCCCGTGAGAACGACGAACATTCCGGCCACCACGCAGAGCACCGCGTAGAAGTCTCGCGTTCGTCCGTCACCAAGGCGAACCGCGAGCGTCTTTTTGCCCGCAACGGTGTCGGTCGGAATGTCGCGCAGGTTGTTGACGACGAGTAGAGCGCATGCGAGACAACCGACCGGCACGCTCGCGAGCCACGCCAAGCTCGGAAGGCTTTCGGTGACGGCAAACGTCGAGCCCACCGTCGCCACCAGACCGAAAAAGACAAACACGAAGACTTCACCCAGACCCATGTAGCCGTAGGGGTTCTTCCCCCCGGTGTAGAACCACGCCGCAGCGATCGCAGCGACACCCACGACGAGCAACCACAACGACGTGGCAAGAGCGATGACCAGGCCCGCGACAGCGGCAATGCCAAAGGCGACAAAAGCGGCAATCTTCACCTTTCGTGGGGCCACCAGCCCCGACCCGACGAGTCGCAACGGTCCGACACGTACCTCGTCGGTTCCGCGAATGCCGTCGCTGTAGTCATTGGCGTAGTTGACGCCGACCTGCAGTGCGAGGCTGACGACGAGTGCAGGCGCACCGAGCCACCAACGCACATCATCGGACCCCGCCGCGGCCGCCAGCCCAACGGCGACGGGCACCACCGCGGCCGGAAGGGTCTTCGGTCGCGCACCAACGATCCACGGGTTCACGACGCCAACCCTACGCTGTGAGGGTGCGCGAACTCGTGGCTCTCGATCTCGCATCATCGGCGGCCATCGCCGAGAACGTGAGGCATGAATGGGACGCGGCAAATGCGGTGCTTGTCGTCGACCAGCGTTTGCCGGACACGGCACGACGTGAACTTATTCGTGGCCTCGGCGTCCATTCGGTCGTCGACGCAACGGGACGCACCCTCATCGATCGCGCCGCCGAACCAATGAACGACGGCGATGCCGTCGTCATTGCCACGAGTGGAACATCGGGCTCCCCAAAGGGTGTGATTCACACTCACGCGGGCCTTCGATCCGCTTCACTTGCGTCGTCTGCAGCCCTGCGCACCGGCGCGGAGGCGCACTGGCTCGCATGCCTGCCCCTCGCCCACATCGGCGGCTTCGGAGTTCTGACGCGCGCGTGGCACACGGGCGCGCAACTCACCATTCATGACGGGTTCGACCCTGACGCCGTCACCACCAGCGACGCCACCCACGTGTCGCTCGTCGCCACCGCGATGGCTCGCATCGACACCACAATGTTTCGACACATCCTTCTCGGCGGGGCGCGCCCACCTGCCACCGTCGCCGACAACGTCACCGTGACGTACGGACTGACCGAGTCGTGCGGTGGAGTGGTTTACAACCGCCGTCCGATTCCCGGTGTCAGCGTCGACATCGCGCCCGACGGAGAAGTGCTGCTGCGCGGTCCGATGATCATGTCGCGTTACCGTAATCCGGGATTGAAGTCCCCCGTCGATTCGGATGGCTGGCTGCACACCAACGACATCGGTCGTTTCGACGACGGTCTTCTGCACGTCGACGGACGTCGCGGTGACATGATCATCACGGGCGGCGAGAACGTGTGGCCGGACTCGGTCGAACGTGTCCTTTCCCGGCATCCACTCATCGCCGAGTGTGCCGTCGCGGGAGTCGATGATCCCGAATGGGGCCAACGCGTCGTCGCATGGGTCGTCAAGCATGGCGACGTCATCCCCGTGTTGGAAGATCTTCGGGACTTCGTCACGGAATCACTTCCACGCTTCTGCGCCCCGCGACAGTTGGTTGTCGTCGATTCCCTTCCCCGCACGTCACTCGGCAAGGTTTTACGTCGCGCGCTCGTCGACGACCTAACGTCGCCGCAATAACGTTTCCAGTCGCCTTCCGTCGCCAATGGTTGGCGTCGGGAATCTCGAACATTGGCGATGGTATGGACGCCGCAGCGGGCCCACTTCTCGCTGCGTCCCTGACGAACGACCCGCGGCTCATCGCCCTTGTCGGTGTCGGCCTCACCCTGCCGTGGCTCGTCCTTTCGTTGCCGCTCGGCGTCGTCATCGATCGCCTCGACAGGAAGGTGCTGATGGTGCGGGCGAACGTCGCACGCTGCGCTCTCTTTGCGCTGATCGCGGTTCTCGCCGCGACCGGTGACATGAGCATCGGACTCCTCATCGGAATCATCACACTGGTTGGTGTATGCGAAGTCGTCTTCGACATGTCCGCTCAGGCCTTCCTGCCCGCCATCGTCCCGGCAGAGATGCTCGAACGGGCAAACGGTCGCCTGTTCGCCACGGAGGTGGTCTGTAACACGTTTCTCGGTCTTCCACTTGGAGCTTGGGCGTTCGTGGCCGCCGTCGGCACTCCGTTCGCTGTCAACGCAGCATCGTTCGGTGTGGCGGCCTACCTCGTTGCCTCCATTCGCACGTCAATCCCGCACGACACCACCACGTTGCCCGACCACGAACGCAAATCGTTCGCCACGCAGCTGGCCGACGGGCTGCGCTGGCTCTTCGCCCATCGCTTGCTGCGGACCATGGCCGTGATGCTGGGCATCTGCAACCTCGCAACGATGATGGGCCAGGCACTCTTCGTGAAGTACGCCAGTGACGAACTCGGCGTCACCGGCGGTGGCTACGGAGTGCTACTAGCGGTCATGAGCGCAGGATCCATTCTCGGTGGTTTGGCTGGTGATCGCATTGCGTCGAATTTCGGGACATCAACGACGATCATCGTCTCGTATTCGACTTTCGCCGTGGCGAGCCTGACCATGGGTTTGTGGCGCAACATCCCGGTCGCCGTCGCCGCCTCTGCAGCAACGTCGATCGCCGGCACGGTGTGGAACGTTGCCACGGTTTCGCTTCGTCAACGCATCATCCCTGCGGAGCTGTTCGGGCGGGTCAACTCGGCCTATCGCTTCATCGGTACCGGATTCATTGCCGTGGGTGCGGCGATCGGCGGCTTCATTGCCAAGGGATACGACTATGCGGCGCCGTTTCTGGTCGGGGGAATCATCATGACCGCGACGATTGCGGCCGGCGCACGCAACGTGATTCGACACGCCGCCTCCGCGGGCGTGTGAGGATCAGGCCGAACCGGCCACACCGGCACCGCCGTCGATGACGTAGGTCTCGCCCGTGATCCAGCTCGCCGCATCCGAAGCAAGGAAGACGGCGAGGTTGGCAATGTCCTGCGGCTCGCCGAGACGCTTTGTTGGGAGTCGTGCCGCCAGCGTTTCGCCGAAATTGTCGACGAGAACCGCGGCGAAGTCGGTCTTCACCAAACCGGGTGCGATACCAACCACCCGCGACGGACCAATTTCGCTGGCCAACTGACGCGTCATGTGGATGAGCGCCGCCTTGGTGAGGTTGTAGACACCGAGACCGATCTCCGCGCGCATACCACCGACCGATGCAATGTTGACGATCACGCCCGGGTGGTCCTTCATCCACCGCTCGTGGACCATTTGGGTCCAAAAGAGTGGCCCTTTCAGGTT
>Ga0169931_10001228_pt1 | contig 42477 bp, 40 predicted proteins | sample Kivu_15m_20L_FD_129675 | JGI IMG/M metagenome (GOLD analysis project Ga0169931, IMG submission 129675) | Freshwater microbial communities from Lake Kivu, Western Province, Rwanda to study Microbial Dark Matter (Phase II) - Kivu_15m_20L... | ecosystem: Environmental > Aquatic > Freshwater > Lake... | reverse complement strand
TCCCCTCTGGCCTACGCTCAAGACGTCTCCGAAACCCTGGAGAGCCTGGGTGCCCCACCCGTCTTCGTCATTGGACATTCCATGGGAGTTCGGACCGCAAGCGCCCTGGCACACCTCCACCCAAAAAAAGTTCGCGGCCTCGTGCTGATTGACCTAGGATTCTCCGGTCCTGCAGGAGGCGGAATGGGCGAACCCTTAAGAGCGTTTCTCTCTCGCCTGCCTCGCTTCTTTTCTTCCCGAACCCAAGCCCGCGTGTACTTAGAAGCGAATGCGCCTGATCCTTCGATTGGACTCTACCTCTTAGCGGGAATGATCCCGGCCACCTCACCATCAGGGGAGGTGGGTCTGACCTTTCCTTTTCATCCTAGGAGTCTTGAAAAAACCATCCTGGCCTCGCCGCACTATCCGGCCCGCCCCTGGCTAAAGGCACTCGCTCAGGACCAATCCCTTCCGATCTTGAGTCTCCACGGAGAGCTCAGCCAAGTTTGGCCCGAGTCCGCCTATGAAGAAGAGAGAAAAGAGTTCGCTGATTTACCTAGCGTGGAGTTCTTGCAGGTCAAAAAAACAGGGCACGGACTCCCTTTTGAAGCCCGCGCCCTGTTTTGTGAACTACTCTCGAATTGGATCGAGAAAGTGAGCATCGCTCACTCCGCTCGCACCTCATCTCCTCTGTAACTCAGCCCTCAGACTCAGCATCCGAACTCACCACAGATGCGTTGGACTCAATCTTTCCTTGGTCCGATAGCATTTTGATCCAGCGATCATACAATTCCCGCTCTTTTCGGAAGACCATTTGCTTCATGAGACTTGAGCGCGTCTTGCTCAACTCCTGAAGGTCGGCATCTTTGGACTGCACAACGAAACCCAAAAACGCCCAAGTAGCGCCCGTCAACTCAATCGCTGCTGCGCCAGCATCCGAAGCGAACACCTTGGACACCAGCTCCGAATTCGGACCCATTCCAGGGATCTGAAGACCCGAGCGGTTCACCAGACCAGTCTTCTGAACTTGAGCGGAGAGGCCTGCTTTCTTTAATGCAGCAGTCAACTCAACCTCAGAAGCAGCCGACCCCGAGGAACGAGGCGCCCACTGCTTCACCCAATCCACGATCTTAGCTCTGGCCTCCTCAGGCTTATCCGGGCTCAACTTCTTGCCGTCTTCCAAAGTCAACAGGACGTACTTGACCTCGCGTTGAGTATTCTGGAGCACAAACTCATCTTTCAACTCGGTCTCAGAAACCCGGACGCGATCGCGAAAGTAATTGCCCCAAAGAGCACGAGTGGCGTCATCACGAATGAGCTTTTCAAAATTTCCAGGCTGGTAGCGATTAGCCTCGAGTACCTGCCGATAAACCATGGGGTCGAATTTTCCGTTTTTTTGGAATGCTGGAAACTCTCGAATCCGATCCTTTACTTCTTCATCACTGGCGCGCAGGCCGAGCTGGTCAGCCGCCTGACTCAGAAGCTTCCGGTTCACCAGCTCTTGGAAGACTGACTCTTTGATTCGGAACATCTTCAACTGTTTGTCGTTGAACTTACCACCGGCCATTCCTTTGAACATTTCGATCCGCTCGTTGTAAGCGCGATTGAACTCCGAAAGAGAGATTGCCTCTCCATTCACCAGTCCCGCCACAGAACCTTCGTGAAGCCCCTTGGTGGCCTTGGGTGAGAAAATACCGGAGAAGATGAACACGAATGCAATCAACCCGATCACCGTGCCCACCAAGATTGGCCCGAACTTCTCTCTCATCCAGCTGAACATTTGATTTCCTTTCGAGGGCCTTTTACGATGGCCGAGTCAGTCTACGACGGCTGAGTTAAAAAACTGTAGCAATGCTTGCAGTTTTCAGTCCTCTTTTCAGACATTGCAACTAAAGTTTTTCTCGATTTTCTGAAAAAGGAGCGCAAAGCTCACCTCATGCTTCGTTACATCCGAGAGTACCGCTTCTACATCACCTTGTTCATTTTGCTGCTGATCCCAGTGGCTGCAATCGACACTGCATCGCGCGCTCCTCGAGACTACCGAGCGATCGACCGAGTCATTATTGGACTCACAGGGCCCATTCAAGCGGCCATCAGCTGGACACTCGAGAAATCCGTTTCCTCGGTCCAGAACTACCTCTACCTCTTCAACACGCGACAAGAAAATCGCGAGTTACTGGAAACCAACCGCCGACTTTTGACCACGATTGCCTCTCTGCGAGAGGCTCAAGAGGAAAACCTACGACTCAAACGGCTCCTCAACTTTCAGGAGAAGAACCGTTTAGAGACTTTTATGGCTCGAGTCATTGCCCGCGACGTTTCGCCTGAGTTTCGCTCCATCCGTATCAACCGGGGTGAAGACCATGGAATTCGCAAAGACATGGCCGTTCTCACCAACGAAGGAATTGTGGGTCGCGTATTCCGCACCACGCCCACCACTGCAGACGTAGTGACACTTCTGGACCTTCAGTCCGCAGTCGACGCGATTGTAGAGCGTTCGAGAGCTCGCGGGATTATTGAAGGACTGACTGAAGAAGTGTGTCAGCTCAAGTACGCCCTGCGCACAGATGACATCGAACCTGGAGACCTCCTGGTCACCGGGGGATTGGGTGGAATTTTCCCTAAAGGAATTCCGATTGGGACGGTCTCCAAAGTAAACCGCAAACCCTTTGGGATCTCTCAAGAGGTCGAAGTTCGCCCCGCTGTGGACTTCTCCAAACTCGAAGAAGTGATCATCGTGAAGAAGATCATCACCGAGATCTTCCCGGGCGAAAACATGCCACCTTCCGCTCCACCTGCAGTAGAAAACACCGCAGCCACGTCTTCGCCTGAGAAAAAGGAAAAAGTGGAATGACCCGGATTCTTTTTCAGCTTCTCAATGCTCCCCTCTTAGTTTTGATTGCGTCGGTATTGACTGCAATTCAGACCTCTTTATTTGCGCCTGGAGTGCTCGCCCCCTTTCAACCGGATATTCTGCTGTTGTTTATCATTTGGGTCGGCATCAAGCGCAGCCTGACGGAAGGGGGGATCCTCACTCTGATCTTTGGTCAGATCGCAGAGATTCATAGTTCGGGTACACGCGGCCTTCTCCTGCTCACATTCATGGCGCTTTTCTTAGGCGTCCGCCTGTGTTCCAAACTCCTTTCTCTTCCCAAGCAAAGCTCCTGGATTCTCCTCACTTTGTTCCTGGCGATGGGAAGTAAAATCCTCCTGGTCAGCCTGGTGCAGCTCCTCGCACTCGGAGCGGCCCCCTGGAAACACATGATGATCTACCTTTTTCCAACCTCTGTATCGACTGCAGTCCTCGCGATTTGGGCCTACCAGTGGCTCGATCGGTTCGACTTCCTGACTTACAAAAGTGAGAAGGCCCGCCAGTCAATCGAAGATGAACTTCAAATCGAAGGAGAGGGATACTAACTCCCATGGCATTTCTTGGTCAGGAAGAGCAGCTCAGAGAGTTTCAAGACCGCTTCAAGTACCTCTATGCGGCCGTCTTCATCGGTTTAGGGTTTCTATTGTTGCGGCTGGTGGATCTTCAGATTCTCCGTGGCGATCGCATGAGACAATACTCCGAAGAAAACCGAATCAAGCGAGTCCGTATTCCGGCTCCTCGCGGAATGATCTTCGATCGGAACCGCCAACTGCTGATCGACAATCGGCCCGCATTCGATCTCGAAGTCATTCCTCAATACCTCAAAGAGTCCAAAGAGGTCCCTCAGGTGATCAGCAATCTCTCCAAGCTGATTCACATGTCAGAGGATCAGATCTTCCAAGGCCTCGAGAAAGCCAAAGGTCGACCTTCGTTTTTTCCGGTGAAGATCAAAACCGATCTCACGCGAGATGAAGTAGCTGCAGTGGAAACCTGGAGGATCAATATGCCAGGCGTACAGGTATCCGAGGAAATCAAGAGAACCAATATTTACGGCGACATCGCAGCCCACTTGCTGGGTTACATCGGGGAGGTCAACCAAACCGAACTTCCACGAGTGAACAAAGACGCAACTAAAAACCCCTATAAACTCGGAGACAACATCGGAAAGTTTGGTCTCGAGCAACGCATGGAGGACTCTCTTCGAGGCATCGACGGCGAAAAACTCGTGGAAGTCGATGCGCTCGGCAGAACCAAAATTGATAAGGGCGGAGGCCGCGTCATTCAAGGGGGACTCCCTGAAAAGCCCCCCATTCCTGGCAAAAACCTTATTCTTACGATTGATCAGGACCTTCAGACGGCAGCTACCGAGGCCTTTGGAGAAAAAAGCGGTTCTGTGGTGGCTATCGATCCTCGAAGCGGCGAAATTCTCGCTATGCTCTCGCGTCCGTCCTTTGACCCTACTCAATTCTCTCGCGGGATTCCGAGTAATCTTTGGAAGCAACTCCTCGCCAACGAAAACAAACCCCTCCGAGATAAGACTATTCAAGACCACTATCCTCCTGGCTCGACCTTCAAGATCGTGACAGCAGTTGCGGGATTGGAAGAAGGTGTGATCGACGAGAACACTCGCTTTAATTGTAGCGGATCGATCCGTCTCGGAAACCGCTTGTACCACTGCCACCTCAAGCGAGGGCACGGTGATGTCAATGTGGTCAGCGCGATCACGCAATCGTGCGATATTTTCTTTTACCGAGTTGCACAACGTCTCAAAAGTGTGGACGACATCGCTAAGTGGGCGAGGCACATGGGGATGGGCCGCCGCACCGGCATCAACCTCGCTCGTGAAGTCGATGGCTTGATTCCGACCGAAGAGTGGAAAATGAAGCGTTTCAACCAACCCTGGAACGGTGGAGAAACGCTCTCCGTTGCAATTGGCCAGAGCTATGTTCTCACCACCGCACTTCAACTTGCGAATCTCTATGCGTCCGTTGGGAACGGAGGGACGCTCTTCAAGCCCTATATCGTCCGAGAGGTCGAATCAAACGACGGCCAGATACTCGAAGAGTTCAAACCCCTCATGCTTGACAATGCGAAAATCAAATCCTCCACTCGCGACTTGATCATGCAAGGCCTTTGGGGCGTCGTAAACGCTCCAGGAGGAACTGCTTCATCCCAACGCCTTCCGGGAATGGACTTCGTCGGAAAAACAGGAACGGTACAGGTCATGCGCATGGCGGCGGATAAGATTTATCAAAAATGCGAAACACTCAAGTACCGCGAGCGTCACCACGGGGTTTTCGCGGGGTTTGCCCCCGCAAAAGATCCTGTGATCGCGGTTGCTGTCATCGCTGAACACGCGTGCTCCGGATCCCGCGGAGCAGCGCCGATTGCCCGAGCCGTGGTCAAAAAATACATGGAGAAGTATTATCCCGATCTTTACGGCGAGAAAGGCAAGACCCAAAAACCAGAGACTCCGGTGACTACTCCCCCTCGTATTCCTTTTACCTCGCAAATCCTCGAGGAGGACGAGGGAGTCACTGTAAATGAGGATCCAGAAGTAGGAGACGCTTCCTCTTCATTATCGAACCGATCGGCCAATGAACCTGACACTGATACCCCTACGAATGGAGAGGATTAACTCCCGATGATCCATACCACTATGGAGTCTCCGACTCCCATCATGGACGAAACCCCTCGCGTCGGCATGTACGAAGAGGACCTCCGCCGCTTCAACTGGAACCTTCTCATCATGGAGGTGATTCTGTTTGCGATCGGAATTTGGAACCTCAGAAGCGCCACTGCAGTCGAAGACAAATCTCTGGGCCTCTACAAAGCACAACTCATGTGGTTTGGAGTCGGCATGATCCTCACTGCGGGGATCTTATTTGTTCACTACTCAGTGCTCTCTCGTCTTGCGTACTTCATTTACTTCACCAACATCTTGCTTTTGGTTGCAGTGCTCGTCGCAGGGAAAGCCTCATTAGGAGCACGCCGCTGGATCGGATTCGGAGGCTTTCGCATTCAGCCCTCCGAGTTCATGAAAATCTCCACTGTGATCGTACTGGCCAAGTATTTCGAAAGCGACCGTATCGTAGGAGGATATGGACTCAAGGAGCTCTTACTCCCGTCGATTCTCGTCGGAGTTCCCGCTCTGTTGATCATGATGCAGCCTGACTTAGGTACGGCTATGATCATCTTGCTCACTTACGGAAGCTTGATGCTATTCATCAAAATCAAGCCACAGACACTTTTGATTCTCGCTTTAACAGCGTTAGTCACCCTGCCCATTGCCTATAAGTTTGCACTCAAGCCTTATCAAAGACAGCGGATCATTACTTTCATTGACCCCATGTCTGACCCAAAAGGCTCTGGCTACAATTCGATTCAATCCATGATTGCAGTGGGAAGCGGTCAAGCCTTCGGAAAAGGCTACAAGCAGGGGACGCAGTCTCAGCTCAACTTTCTGCCAGAGCACCACACTGACTTTATTTTTTCAGTCTTCTCGGAGGAACATGGCTTCCTCGGATGCTCGCTCTTATTAATCTTTTACCTGGTATTCCTACTCAACGGACTTTCCATCTCCTATCAATCCAATGACAAGTTTGCGCTCATCTTAGGATTAGGATTAGTGCTCATCTTTTTCTGGCACATCTTCGTGAATATGGGGATGGTGATGGGACTCTTACCCATCGTCGGGGTACCCTTGCCTTTTCTCAGCTACGGGGGATCGGCTCTTATCACCGCAACGATCAGCGTCGCAATATTGACAAACATCGCAAACAAAAAGTTCATGTTCTAGAAGCACAATCAGCCCAGCGTCAGTACTCTACTGGGCTGACCAAAAGAGATCCCGAAGGAAAGGGTTTTCAACCACAGTTCTTTCAGTTTACACTCAAAGAACTGTGGTTGAATTTGCAGACAGGAGACTCTTTTTATGACGCGTTTCAGGATGAAACCCTTACACTCTCTCATTCTATTAGTAGCTCCTTTGGGCTTAGGACTCAGTATGCCCTCATGCCCTGGACAGGAAGCGGTTCAGCAGGAGCTGTCCCAAGTTCAGAGCCGAAGCCAAGAGAACGAGAAAAAACTTCAAGCGCTCACTGCTCAGGTTGCCTCGATGGACAAGGACTTGACCGAGGCGAGAACATTGCTCGCGCAAGTCAGCCAGACCGTCTTAGCTCAGAAGTCCACCCTTGAGCAAATGGACGCCTCCATGAAGGAGCTTGCCGAGCGTGTGGACCGCGCTTCGAGCAAAAACGCTCCTGCGAAAAAGAAAAAATAGGACAAGTCACTGAGTCATCGGGACAGTGACGTGGTTTTGGATCACCGGGAGCTCTTTGAAGTCCTGGTGCTTATCGCTCCCCCGAGCTGTCCCAAACAAACTTCTCAGCTGACCACAAGCCGCCAAAATATCTCGACCGCGCGAAATCCGAACGGTTGCTGTGACGTTGCGATCCAAAAAGAACTTTTGGAATGCACGCACCACTTCGTCACTCGGGCGCTTAAACTCAGAACCCGGATGCTCATTAAACGGGATGAGATTCAGCTTGCTTGGGATTCCATGAATCAGCTTCAACACCCGTTGAGCGTCCTCGATGGAGTCGTTTTGTCCGGCCAGCATCACATACTCAAACGTGATTCGACGGTGCGGCCCAAGCGGAAACTCTCGAAGCGTCTTCATCAACAGTTCGAGATTCCACTTCTTATTGACGGGCATCACTGCGGAGCGACCCTCATCATTCGAACCATTAAGAGAAATCGCCAAAGAGACATCCAAGGTTTTTCCGAGCTTCTCGATGGCAGGTACCAAACCACTTGTGGAAATCGTAATCTTCCGCTTTGAGAAGTTCATTCCATCTTGATCCAAAAGAATCTGACAAGCCTTCACCACGTTATCATAATTATGAAGTGGCTCTCCCATTCCCATAAAAACGATGTTGGTAATGGGGGCGCGCATGCGCAATTCATGGACCTGCGTCACAATTTCATGAACCCCTAAGTGACGATCCAGTCCTTGAATGCCTGTCAAACAGAACTTGCAAGCCATTGCGCATCCGACTTGAGACGAGATGCAAGCCGTCAGTCTTTTCCAACTATCCAAAGACAACTTCGATGCATCTTTTTGAACTTTTCGACCCGCAAACTCGCTCGGTGAAACAGAACGGGGGTTAATACCAGCTCGCTTTTCCAGCGAGCCCGCTTTCGCAGGGGCACTAGGCGCCGACTCGGACTCATCGTCCCAATCTGGCGTCGAATCCGAGTCCCAATTCAGGCTCGCTTTTTCTTTCATGGCAGCGGGAATAATCACGCTCTCAATGGTCTTTCCGTCAGACAAATTCCAAAGAAACTTGTGTGTCCCATCCTGCGCCTGCTTGTTATAGCGATCCGAAAGGCGAAAAAACTCGACGTTTTCTTTTAGAAAAGCACGGACATCCTTTGCAAGATCCGTCATCCCGTCCCAATCGAGCACATAGCGCTGATAGGCCCAGTGAAAGATCTGCTTCGCACGAAGCTTAGCCTGCTTGTGCTTTTTGATCTCCACTTCTTCCTCGGTGAATTTGCCCGAGCGATTTTCCACCCGGCTCAGAGGCAAAAGGAGATCGGCGAGTTCAGACTGGGTCAACGACTGAAAGTAGATCATTCGGGTCGGGGATTACAGGAACTCCCCCATAATGACAACGCGATTCTCAAGCAGCGCGTTAGAGATCTTCCCACACCAATGGCTCCCAGTCGATTTTTCGAGCAATCCACTCCCATGCGAGCTCATAACCAGGCACCACAAAGTGCCTCAACCCCTCAACAGCATGAGACTCCTGCCGGCTTTCGGCGTCCTTTCGAAGGACCTTAAGCCAATCCGAATCCTCCGGATTCACCTCCCAGACCCCACAATCGAACCCTCCCTCGGGCCTCAGAAATAACGACCGATCCAGGCACAACCCCCCCTCTCGCTTGAAAGCGTAGCACCCTTTGACCCTGAGCCTGACCCGAGGGGCCTCAGCCCCGAAGACGTCCTCCAAGATGAGCTCGGCCTCGCCAGGCGCACGATGAGTCGAGACTCTCAACTCCCCGCTCAGGTTGGGATCAAAACTCAAATGTTCAAGCCCTGCTACTCGGTTCACCCTCATCACGAGTCGTCCATGGTTTGTTTTTAGGCGGTCCAACGCTTCCAGGCCAACCAGAGCATCAAAGCAGGAGATTCGGGACTGACTTCCGCTTTGCGGGATCGCAGCCCCCTCCAGAGCTCTTTCCACGGTGCATCAGCACTTGACCATTGATTCCACAGCTCGACAGGCGCACTCAAGCCGTAGACTGGAATGATGTATTTCTCACCTAAGCTCCGAGCAAGGTACCCCAGATCATGAGTGAAGGCAGCGTCGATACTGGTGAAATCCGGAGCATGAAACTGATCCAAACGCCCCTGACTCAAAACCACAAAGAAGTCCCGATAGAACCGAGACTCTGAGCCCATACTCATCGAACCCCAACCTGATGCGCGCTGATCCAGGCTTCCCTCCAAACGGATCAAAAGGCCAAATCTTCTTGGAAAAACACTGCCCCCTGCCGCTTTTTTTAAAGCCTCCAGCAAAAAGTGTCCTTGTGCATACTCGTCCCAACTGACTCGCTCTCCCGAAGGGGGCGAGGAGCCAGCGTCCTTTGCAAAAAGAGACCGAGAAACAAAGGAAGAACTCCTCTCTCCATTTGCTCCGAGCTGTCCTGCAGACCAAACAGGTACCGCCGCCTGTCGCAGGGAATCGACTTGATCATGAAACGAAGTCTCACCAATCTGCGAGCCCGTAATCGCTCGGCTCATAGCCTGATCAACGGCTCCCCGTTCCAGCGCATGAAGGATTCGGTTCGGGTGCTGGTCTTGAATTTCCGAAAGCGTTGCCCCCACAAACTCCATGAGATCCAACCCATCCCCATAGGCCATCAAGCACCTGAGGACTCCTGATTGATCCCGCTCGGCCACGACGACGATGGGGGACAAATGGGCATTCTCGGTTCGTTTCTTTTGAACCTTGGAATAGTCACTCAACCCCAAACGTCTGCCGGGGTGAAACACTGCATGAAACTTCCGCCAATCCTGTTTTAATTCCAAGGCGACATTCCTCCTGAAACACCCGCACTCTGCTGAGACTGTCCGTAAAACCCATAGAGCTCATTCGCCGCAGCTTCTCCCAGAGCACGCTTAAGTGCCTCCGATGTCTCGCGAGCAGCCTGACGCTCTTGCAGCTCACTGGGGTCCTCGAGCCACCCTTCTACACTAAGAGGAAGCACCCCAAATGCAGGAACATCCAAAGCGAATCGCTGCGCCCAATGAGAGAGCCCGGATTGAAAACTGTCCTCGTCGGAAAGAGCGACCTGGCCAGGTAAAAGAGTTGCGACAGACTGCGCAGCCAAGCGGGAGGCCAGATCCGAGATTCTGACTTCGGAACTGAACATCAACTCTGCCGACACCGAGGCAGGTGCACGATTCATCACAAAAACTCCCATTCTTCCGCCTTTGCGACTGAGCGCAAAAGTCCGAACGCGAGGATCACTCACATTACAAGGTGAGGAAACTCCTGCGAGCGAGAGGAGGTTTTCGACGAACTTTTGATAACTGTGCGTGAGCTCCCCTTGAGCAGCACGGGCTTGAGGCCACTGAACGAGCAAAAGCTTCCCTGGCGATACGGTACCAGAGTCCTCTGATTCGGTGGGACGTACCGAGTAAACTTCGCACGGAAACTGAACGTTGAGTCGAATCACTCCGCCACTGTACTCAGAAAGAAACTCTCTCAAAAGATTCTCGGCCCAAGGAGAAAGGAGCGCTTTTTGAGGCAGAACCACGACTGCGTTTCCTCGCGTCACACGAGCAAGAATCTGCTCGAGCATCGAGCGAGTCATGACCAACTCAGGATCAACCACCCACAACCGGGTGGATTGATCGGCATCAAGGACATCCAAGTCCGACACGAGGCGAGACTCTGAGGGAAGAGCTGTTTTGAGAGCCGTCCAAATCGCAGTGGGTTCGGACCAAAGATGCGCAGTGAGAAAGGAAGCCCTTACGCGTGCTTTGAGTTCCCCCTCACAGAGGGCACGAGCCATGTGCTCCACCCTCATCCGGAATGAAGCACTCAGATCAAACCACTCGTTCTCATCGATCAATACGCCCCCGCCCCGACTCGCAAAAGTCAGGAGCGACTGCAAAATCAGGTACTGTTTTTCGGGATCGCTTAATCCACCAAAAGATCCCAAACCAGACCAATAGACCCAAGGGGCCCGCTCAAGTTTGGCATCCGCTGCAGTCTCCGTAGCTGCCGGATTCCCCAACCTGAATTGATATTGATCAATCAGATCCGTGAGACGACGAAAGTCTCCAGTGTATCCCAATAGATTCTGGGCATACTGGGAGTAAACAAGTGCCGGGTCAGCCTCCGGGACAAAAATCTCTGCATTCTCGAGAGAAACCCGAGGAGCGCGTCGGCGCAAATAAGTGTGCGAGCGGGCCCGAAAAAGCTGTTCCTGCTGTTCAGAAAAGGCCTTCCAATTGGCCGCTTCCATCGCACGAGTTTTCCAACGTGGATCCACCCCAGTGGTGCCTTGACCCGATGACGTCGCCACAAACTCCCGCTGCGAGTAAAACTGGTCGAGCCTCTTTCGAAACTGGAGAGTCGACTCATCGTTAAAATCACCGCAAAGTCCCGAAAATGTCTCCGCTGCCGCAATTCGGGGTGAGCGGTAATACTTCCAAAAACTTCCGCCGACAATCAACTCGATGTTTTCTTCGATCCCAGGCTGACTCCGACACAGATCACCGAGCAGAGAGTCGACCCGAGCCAAGAAGTGCTGATACCTTTTTTGAAACTCACCCGACCCGAGCGAAGGAAGCTGAAAAAAAGTCGGAGGCAGCACAGCGGGTATGTTTTCCCCTTGGGCGCTCTTTGCCAGCGCACCCGACTTCGAAAGCAAGTCTCGGGCAATCCCCGAAAACGGGAAGTGAACCCCAGGCTCAGGCGACACAATGAGCTTCACTTGGAGCTTCCGCTCGTAGGCGGACTGCAAGAATCGAGGCATTAAGTGGGATATGTCCGACTCAACTGCACTCCAGGGTACGAATGCTGCGATCTGCCGCACCCCCGACCGGACTAGGTTTTCCAGGTGAGCCCCCATCATACTCGGACGGATCTCCCAGAAATTCACAACGATTGTCATTGGTTCACGCGCTGCCACAGTTTTTAACTCGCCCCCGCTCATGCTTTGAAGTATTGCATCGCCAACTCAAAGAGTCACCTATTGGGAGGTCAGAAAATGTGGTTTTTTACGGAAGAACATCGAATGCTCCAAGAGTCTGTGCGTCAATTTTCCCGCACCGAACTCAAACCCAGAATTGAAGAGCTCGATCATCACGAAGGTTTCAATCGCGAAGCATTCTATAAAATGGGAGAACTTGGCCTTTTGGGTGTGATTGTTCCCGAGGCCGACGGGGGAGCAGGACTCGATGCAGTCGCCGCTACCTTGGTCATGGAAGAGATGGCAGCGGTCGACGCCTCCACCACCCTCTCTTATCTCGCTCACACTATCCTGTGTGTGAACCAAATCGCCGTGAATGGATCAGCGGAACAAAAGCAGAAATACCTCCCAAAACTGATCTCCGGTGAATGGATCGGTGGCATGGGAATGAGTGAGCCCGAAGCAGGCTCCGATGCTCTGGGAATGAAAACCAAAGCCGTCCGTGAAGGCGATCACTACGTCCTCAACGGCACCAAAACCTGGATCACCAACGGTCCCAACGGTGACGTATTCTACGTCTACGCAAAAACAGGTGAGACTAAACGCGACATCAGTACCTTCATGGTGGAACGCGAAATGAAGGGTTTCTCCACCGGCAAAAAGTTTGCAAAAATGGGCATGAGAGCCTCACCCACTGGGGAGCTCGTCTTCGAAAACTGTGCGGTTCCTGCCTCCCATCGGGTCGGCACTGAAGGAAGCTCCGTAAAAATGATGATGCGCAACCTCGACATCGAGCGCATCACGATTGCCGGAATTTCCCTGGGTATTGCTCGCTCCTCCATCGAAGTGGCCACGCAATATGCAAAAGAGCGCAAGCAATTTGGAAAAGCGATTGGATCGTTCCAACAAATCCAAGAGCGCTTGACCGAAGCGGCAGCTTGGTATGAGGCCTGTCGGTGCCTGACCTACGATGCGGCAAAAATGTGGGACATGGGCCTGATGCAAGGAAAGGAAGCGTCGATGATGGCAGCAAAAGCCAAGCTTCAATCCGCTCAAATGGCCACTCAAGTCGCTCTCGATGCCATCCAGATCCTCGGTGGATATGGATACACTCGAGAATTCCCGGTCGAACGATTCATGCGAGACGCAAAACTCATCGAGATCGGTGCAGGCACCAACGAAATTCTACGAGTTATTATCGCCCGTCAGATGCTCGGCGATGTCGCTGAGCTCGGCTAATTCTTCTCGTTCGAGTTCCGAGATTCAATTCTAGGCAAAGAGAACGCTTTTCAATCTAGGGGACGCAATGGCATACCGAGATGCATGTCAGCGTCCCCTCAATTTTTTCTGGAAGAAACCTCTGTTCAACAAGAAATCCGCTCTCTGGCGCGCAAGTTTGCACAAAAGGAGCTCGCCCCACTGATCGAAGAAGACGAGCACAACGCGGTATTCAGGGCCGAGAAAATCGCCCAACTCGGCGAGCTCGGCCTCACGGGAATTCCTGTTCCTGAGCAATATGGCGGCGCGGGATTAGGTTACAGCGAGTACATCTGTGCGATTGAGGAGCTCGCCAAAGTCAGCAGCTCCTATGCGATTTCAGTTGCTGTCACGGGACTTCCTCAAGTGATTCTCGACCTGTTCGGTACGGAAGCCCAAAAAGAAAAATTCATCCCGCCTTTAGCTTCTGGACAGGCCATTGGTGCATTCTCGCTTTCTGAAGCGGGATCAGGCTCCGATGCAGGCGCACTGCGGACCAGCGCGAGCCGCAGTGGTGACAAGTACATCCTGAGCGGAACCAAGCTCTGGACCACTCAGGCCGACTCGGCCTCCACCCTGATTGTCATGGCTCGCACTGGAGAGGCAGGACCACGGGGGGTCAGCGCATTTTTGGTCGAAAAAGGAACTCCCGGCCTCAAAATGGGCAAACGCGAGAAAAAAATGGGCTGCAACATCTCTCACACCATGGAAGTTCTCTTGGACCAAGTGGAGGTTCCCGAAGAAAACTTGATTGGACGCGAAGGCCAAGGCTTTCGAGTCGCAATGACCGCCCTGGACAGCGGTCGAATCACCATCGCAGCTACAGCCATTGGAGTCGCATCTGCAGCGCTCGAAGTTGCACTCCAGCACTCTCGGACTCGCGAGCAATTCGGAAAACCTATTGGAGACTTTCAAGGGATTTCATTCATGCTGGCACAAATGGGAGCCGACTTGGAAGCAGCTCGACTCGTTGTAAAAAAAGCAGCCTGGCTCAAGGACAAGGGTCACCCCTTCTCCCTTGAAGCGGCGATGGCCAAGTTATTGGCCACGGACACGGCAATGAAGGTGACCACCGATGCCGTGCAGATCCTCGGAGGCTCTGGTTATACCCAGGAGTTCCCAGCGGAGCGCTACATGCGAGAGGCAAAAGTTCTGCAGATTGTAGAAGGTACCAACCAAATTCAACGGCTTGTCATCGGAAGAGCCCTTATCGGAAACACGGAGAAGAAAACATCATGAGTGTCACCGCAACTCGTCTCGGCAGCTCACCTCTCACACTCGACTGGACCGGATTTGCGCGGGTTCCAGCGTCCTTAAGTGCAAGCGGTGTCGCAGTGAAATCCATTCCTTACCGCTCCGAAGACTTTGAGGCCTCCTGGAAAGCACTCAAGAATCGATTCGTCTCACGCGAGGTGGGCTTCTATGATGCTCCCATCGAGGATATCTTAAGCGAAGCCCGCGCCAGTGAAGCTCTGGCAGAAACACTGCGAGCACGCGGAAACTTCACGGATGTGCTTTTCTTGGGAATCGGCGGCAGCTCACTCGGTCCCATCAGCTTGCTTCAAGCACTGGGCACCAAAAAGGGAGCCCCGCAGTTTCATTTCGTCGAAAACCCCGATCCGACTGCATGGAAACAAACTCTGGCCGGTCTTCGTCCCGATAGCACCTTGGTTTGTGTTGTCACGAAATCAGGAACGACCTTTGAAACTCTCGCCCAAGCCCTCGTTGCTCTGGAGTGGTTGGGAAGGAGTCGCTGGAGCTCCCATGTCGTTGCAATCACTGATCCCGAAAAAGGAGATCTCCGGAGGTGGGCACGACAACACCAGGTTCCTACTTTAAACATCCACCCATCGATTGGTGGTCGCTTCAGTGTTTTCTCTCCAGTCGGACTCTTCCCGCTGGCTCTTGCCGGATTCCAAGTCAGCGAGCTGATCGATGGAGCGCGACAGGTCCGAGACTACTGTGAGCGGACGCCCCTTGAGAAAAACCCTCTGTTTCACTTGGGGGCGGAGCTGATTCGTCATTTCCATAAACGCCCGATCCACGTCTGCATGCCTTACTCGACTGCACTCAGAAGCACAGCCGATTGGTTTGTCCAGCTTTGGGCTGAATCCCTCGGAAAAGACGCAAAAGGGTTCACTCCCATCGGAGCCCTCGGTGCAACCGATCAACACTCCATCTTGCAACTCCTTCGTGACGGACCTGATGACAAAGTGACTTGGTTTATTACAGTGGACCAAGTGCAAGATCCCGTTTCGATCCCCCGACTCATGAGTGGACTCGAAATCAATGAGTTTCCATCCTTCAGTCAACTACAGGGACACAGCTTTCAGGATCTGCTCCGAATCGAATACCAAGCCACTTCAAAAGTCTTGAGTCAGCGGGGACGTCCTCACTTCTCGATACAATTGGACGAGATCAATGAGCGCTCCATGGGGGCATTGTTCTTCGCGTTATCCGTAATGACTGCTTTCACTGGAACTCACTGGAACGTGAACCCTTTTGATCAACCCGGCGTCGAGGAAGGAAAAGTCTACACTCGAGAGGCCCTCTTACGTCAGAACACTGACGGGCAATCCCGTTCGGACGAAGGCGAGGACGACGCGAATTCCCCAGTGAATCGCCTCCGCTTGCATCGGGAGCGCGAACAGGATCAATAACCAATCTCCTCTGCTCAGGGAACTTTCGTTTGAGCGGATCAGGATCAAAGCCAATTGACGCCCCTCGGGTTCCACCCTACCCTTAAAGGATATGGGATCGGAACACGAGGGCGGAAACAAGAGCGGGAGTAATCCGAACAAAGTCGGCGGTCATCCTCGTCCATCAGGTGACGATCAGGATAACGATAAGACCCGTGTTCTGCAGACCAATCCGAGTATCCGGCGTGACATAGAACAAGCCAAAGAAGCTCAGGCTTGCCTCATTGTGATCCGAGGAGATCGTCCGGGCCACAAGTATCCACTTCACCAAGACTCCCTTATCATGGGACGCGACCCCTCAACGGATATCAGCTTAAACGACCCGAGCATTTCGAGAAAACACGCGGAAATCACCCAAAAAGACGGCAAAGTTTTCATTGCGGATCTGGGCTCCTCCAATGGGACATCCATCAACAGCAGAAAACTCACTGCCGGCGAAAAGGTTCTACTCGCCAAAGAAGACATCATCCAACTCGGACAATCTTTGGTTCTCAAGTACCTTCCAGCCGGCGAGCTTGAGACTTTGTACATGGGCGACTTAGGCTCTGCGATTCACACGGATGCCCTGACCGGAGTTCACAACAAGGGATACCTTCTGGAGGCGCTCGAAGTGGAGTTTAAGCGAGCGCGAGCCCTTCACTCGGATTTTTCGATACTGTTTCTGGACCTCGATCACTTCAAAAAGGTCAATGACACTTATGGACACGATGCCGGTGACTATGTGCTGAAGACCTTTGCCGGCCTGGTCAAAAGCTCATTTGTCCGTCCAAAAGACGTCTTTGCCCGCTATGGCGGCGAGGAGTTCGTCATCTTGATGGGAAATACGACTCAAAAAATGGGGGCGGAGATTGCTGAGCGGATTCGCTGCGCGGTCGAAGTCTTCGCATTTCAGTACGAAAACACTCGTATTCCCGTCACCTCAAGCTTGGGACTGGCCACCCTCGGCCCTCAGTACGAATCGGCTACCGCACTTCTGAAAGCAGCGGACCAAGCGCTTTATCAGGCAAAGAACTCGGGACGAAACCGGGTTCGCGTCGCTAATTGAGGGATTCCCGAGCTCAAGAGGGTTGATTTGAGGCGGTCGCTTTGATTGTCTCCCACCCCATGTACTCCACCCCTGCTGCCTCGCCGAGCTCTAGCCCCTTTCGTCGCGTTCAGGTCCTTCCTCCTCTCGTTGCCGAGCGGATTGCAGCGGGCGAAGTCATCGAGCGCCCTGCCAGTGTCGTGAAAGAACTCGTCGAAAACGCTTTGGATGCGGGAGCCACTGAAATCGCCGTCCACTTAGAAGATGGCGGAAAAAAACTCATCGAGATCACGGATAACGGGACAGGAATGAGCAGGGAGGACCTCGCACTCTGTGCTCACCGTCACGCCACTTCCAAGCTCCGATCGGTTGAGGACCTTGAGCGGATCCTCACCCTTGGCTTTCGCGGAGAAGCCCTTCCGAGTATCGCTGCAGTAGGTGAACTCAAAATCACTTCCAAACCCCGTGTCGCCAGTGATGGAGAGACCGAGAACTCCTCGCGGGCTCACCTGCTGGTAGTGGATCCTCTTGAGCGGAACTATCAACCCGAGCCCTCGTCGGACGCAAACTTCATCGGAAAACCCCATGGAACGCGAATGGAGGTGAGAAACCTTTTTGCGCAAATCCCGGCACGCCTCAAGTTTCTCAAATCGAGCGCAGCCGAGGTTTCGCAGGTTCGAGAGTGGATTGAACGTCTGGCGCTCGCGCGTCCCGACATCGGATTCCGACTCACCAGTGAAAGCCGCCAAGTGCTCTGGCTTCGTGCTGCAAAACCAGGTTCATCGCGAGAGGAACAGGAACGCGAGCGGATCCGACATCTACTGGCTGAAGGTGAGGATTACCCTATCCTGCTTGAAGAGATCCGATTGCCTGACGGACTGCTCGCTCGCGCCTATTGGGTCCAGGGTCTCTCCTTGCCTCACACTCGACGCCTCTCACAAATCGTCAATGGGCGCGTACTGAGAGATCGCATGCTCCAGCAGGCGATTCTGAGTCCTTTTCGTCAGGCCCTGTTACCCGGACAGTTCCCAGCAGTGGCTCTCTATTTGGAAGTTCCGCCCGCTCTCATCGACGTCAACGTACACCCCACAAAAACCGAAGTACGGTTTTTGGAAAGCGGCCGGATCTTCAAAACCATCGATCAAGCCTTGAGTCATTTGATCTCGCGCCACGGAGCAGTGGGACACGTCAGCGGTGGAATCCAAACTTCGGCCCCGCCAGACTTAAATACGATTGCCGCACCTCTTTGGACAGCCTCGGCTTCTCCCTCCTACTCTAGCACGGGATCCTTTCCCTCAACCTCCGGTACCCCCTCTTCCTCACCGACCTGGGGAGAGATGCCTCGATACCAACCCTCGTTACTTGGTGCCGAGCGAAGCTTCCCCCTTCATCCCAACTCAATGGAGGGAAGTCACCTCTCTTCCTCAGAGACTCCTCACACTTTATTATCCTCGAATACATCCAGCGAATCCCAATCCGCTTCGCCACTCTCACCCACGGCAGGCGTCGCTCTCAACCGTCCTCTGGTTCACGCTCGTTATATTGGATCTCTTTTTCAAACCTATTTGCTTTTTGAGGAAAACGAAGAGCTTTGGCTCGTCGATCAACACGCAGCCCACGAGCGGATTCGCTTCGAGTCCCTGAAAACTCGGTTTTTAAAGAACCGCGAAACGAGAGGGGCAACCAGCCAGCAACTTTTGATTCCGGAAGCGGTTCAATTCCCTGAAGAGCGAAAGCACGAAGTCGAGCACTGGGTAGAGAAGCTGACTGAACTTGGGTTTGAGTGTGAGATTTTTGGAGACCGATCCCTCCTTTTTCGATCGATTCCAACTGAATTCGGATCTGAGAATCTCAGGGTCCGACTCCGCTCTCTTCTGGAGCGAGCACTCGAAAAATCCGAGTGTGGCGAGTCGGCTTCACTTCATTGGGATGAATCTGCTTTTGAGCGTCTTGCGATGGAAGCGTGTCGTTCCTCGGTTCGGGCTGGAGATACCCTGCAACCGGAGCAAGCACGAGCACTTGCATCACAGCTCCTAGCCTGCGAACACCCTTGGAACTGTCCGCACGGACGTCCGACTTTGGTTCGAATGCCAGAGGCTCGCTTTGAGGAGTGGTTTCAACGTCGGGTGCCAGGATAAGCTGAACCATGCAAACATCCTACCAGCCCACTTTTTCCGCTCCACTGGCCTCTCCTCCGTCGCACTCGCTTTGCCCTATCTTGAGTGGCCCTACTGCTTGCGGAAAAACAGGGTTTTCAATCGAGTTTGCTCAGCAACACTCCATTGAGATCATCAACGCCGACAGCCTGCTCGTTTATCGGGATTTTGATATTGGGACTGCAAAACCAACGGCAGCCGAACAGAGTGGAGTTCCTCACCATTTGATCGATATTTGCGATCCCCTAGAGAACTTCAGCGCAGCGGATTTTGTCAACCAAGCTCGAAGCATGATTGCTCAGATTGAGTCTCGTGGCAAAAGGGCTCTCATCGTAGGAGGCACACCTTTTTACCTCAAGGCTTTGTGCTTTGGAGTGTGGGAGGCTCCGGCGACGCACCCCGAGTTTCGCTCCACATTGGAGCCCTTCACGTCTGAAGAACTCCATGCGAGGCTCACCTCACGTGATCCAAAACGAGCAGATGACATCCATCCTTCGGACCGCTACCGAGTCATTCGAGCACTCGAAATTTTGGAGTTCTCAAGCTTTCAAACGCATGAGGAGATGTTAGCTCAAAGCAGCCCGCTTCAACCCAATCCGCTTTTTCCTTTGCTTTGGATTGACCGAGACCACGCGGAGCTCGAAAGCCGTATTCAAATTCGAACGCAGGAAATGCTCAAGCACGGCTTCGTGGACGAGGTCATCCGTCTCCAAAATCAATTCCCTGGAGCAAGGGCGCTCAACTCGGTGGGATATCGCCAAGTCTGTGATTATCTCGCAGAACGAGCACCCTCAGGGCGCAAAATCCGGCCCGGAACCGCGGGACTCGCTGATGAAATCCAACTTGCGACTCGACAGCTCGTAAAATCCCAGCGCACCTTCCTCAAGGGGCTGACCCGAAACCTGGGAGACCGTCTTGCGCGACGCTTCGTGCTCAACCAGGAGCGCTCTGAACTTGAAAGAGCTTTAGTGGAGCTCTACAGTCCCTCTTCATGAGCGACACTCCTTCTTTCCCTCCTTCCTCGTCGAACCTGATTTCTCCTCCCACGATCCCTTCTCGTCGAGTGATCTTAGTCTCTGACGGAACCGGCGAGACCGTTGCTCAAATGACCAAAGCAGCGATGGTTCAATTTACGAACCACGATGTCTACTTCACCCGATACAAAAACGTTCGGACTGAAGCCCAAGTGGCCGCAATCTGTGACGATGCTGCAGTCCATAAGGACTTGATTATTCATACGCTCGTCTCCCCCGGACTCCGCCAATTCCTAGCAACTCGCGCAAGAGAGCAACAGATCCCTGCCGTGGATTTGCTCGGACCTGTGCTGTTAGGGCTTGGCAGTTACTTTGGCTACGAACCCCGAGCGATCGCAGGTCTCCTCCACGACGTCAATGAGAGCTATTTTCAGAGGATTGAGGCCATGGAGTACACCATTGCCCATGACGACGGGCGCGACCTGACTGGACTTGAGAAAGCAGACCTCGTCATTTTGGGAATCTCGCGCACTTCAAAAACCCCTTTATCCATGTACCTCTCTCACCAAGGGTGGCGAGTGGCCAATATCCCTCTCATCTTGGGATTTGATGTTCCCCAAGAAATCTTTGCTCTCGATCAGCGCCGAGTGATCGGATTGACCATCAATCCGACGGATCTTGCTACGATTCGCCGTGCGCGCCTGCAACGACTCGGTCAAAAAGAAGGGGGCCATTACGCCAATCCCGAAAAGGTGAACGAAGAGATCGAATACGCCAACGAGCTTTTTCGCAAAAACCGAAAATGGCCGGTTTTTAACGTCACGGGTAAGGCCCTCGAGGAAACTGCTTCCGAAATCATTAAACTGATGGCTTCGCGCCGGCTTGCTCCTCCCCACGTCCTGGAGGCTTGGGCCAATACGCCGAGTACCACGACCCCTCCCAGCGAAACGACAAAACCCTAACTTCCACGAGCAGTCCCCCTTGCAGGCAGAGACATGGGTATTGCTTGACGGATAAGCCTTCGACTGGAAAAACAAAGGAATGACTACGCCAGTAAAAACCAGTCCCTCTCTCCAACGCGGTTCACAAGTATGGTTCAATGGTCAGATCCTCCCCGAGAGCGAAATTCGGGTCAGTATCTTTACTCATGCCCTTCACTACGGAATGGGGATTTTCGAGGGCATTCGCGCGTACTCCCATCGCCAAGGCGGTGGAGCAGTTTTTAGACTCGGCGAGCACGTCGATCGTTTTTTTGAGAGTGCTAAGATTCTCGGCATCAAAATCCCCTACAGCCCAGCTCAAATCTTTCAGGCCTGCATCGATGCCTGCAAAGCCAATGGCTTTGACGAGTGCTACATCCGGCCAATCGCTTACATCGGAGATGGTCCATTGGGAATCCACCCGGGTAATACCCCCCCCATCGATGTCGCGATCCTCACTTGGGTTTGGCCTTCCTATCTAAGTCCAGAGAGTGTTGCCAAAGGCTCCCGCCTCAAGATCTCCAGCTACACTCGCGGACAAGTGAACAACATCATGACCAAAGGCAAAATCACGGGTCAGTACGTCAATAGTGTTCTGGCAAAACGCGAAGCAACGGACATGGGCTATGATGAGTCCTTACAGCTCGACACCGAAGGCTATTTGGCTGAGGGAACAGGTGCCAACTTGTTTATGATCAAAGAGGGAGTAGTGAAGACGACCCCGCTCAACTCAATTCTCAACGGAATCACGCGCCAGACTCTGATCACACTGCTCAAGAAAAGAGGCCTCGAGGTACAAGAGATTCGCTTCACACGAGACGAACTCTATTGCGCCGATGAGGTCTTCATTACGGGGACAGCAGCGGAAGTCACGCCGGTACGCGAGATCGACGGTCGCCTCATTGGCAAGGGTTCTCACGAGGGTTCCGTTGGACCGATCACTGCGGAAATCAAACACCAGTATTCGGAGCTGGTCCGCGGAGGCTTGGAGTTTGAATTCTCAAAAGATTGGCTGACCCGATTCTCATGCGAGTAGCCGCAGCCCGCATTCAACTGGACTTCTACAATAATCCCAGTGTGAGCCGGAAACACGAGGTCTTGGCAGCCCTTTGCCAAGACCTGAGAAAAACTTTTCAGGTTTCCGCTCTCGAAGTTGCAGAGTTTGAAGACCCCGAAAAATGCGTGATCGGCTTTGCCTTGGTCATCCCTGACTCCTGGAATACTCCAGGGGTTCAGACCAAACTCGAAACCATCTGCCGACACATCGATGAGACGAGTGAGGCGCGAGTCGTGTCGGAGGAGCGAGAAATTCTGTATCTGGCTCCTGACCTCAAATAAGAATCAGGTCGACACTCATTTTGATTGAGCTGGAGACCGGTCCTGCTTCCCTCGATTGGATCGATCTTTCGCAATCTCTTGAATGGCTCGATCCTCACAGTTCATCAACCGACGATCCTTCTTCAAGAATCTCCCCAAGAGTCGCACTTGGTTTTGCGATAGCCTAAGTCCTGCAGGTCATCGGCACTCAGCTCCAACTGAGCCATTTTTCGAATGCCGGAAGTGATCTGGTCCTGAGCAATCAAGCATGCCACCTGCTCAAAATCCTCCGCAGCAAGATCACTCATCGCTTTGGGCTGAGTCTTGAGATTCCGACAGCTCTGAAAAGGCACTCGCTTCATGTACTGAAGCCAAACCTGCTGAGCCGAAGGGGTCTTCACTTTATTGCCAGCACCATCGACTCCACAAACCACACCGGAGTTCACCCCTTGAGCAAGCGAGCGCAGCTTTGAACCTTGAGAAAGGACTCGACCGCAATTTCGATACTGATAAAACCCGAGGTTCTCATCCAAGCGGTTTACCTGATTTCGGAAGGTATCAAGTGTCTTCAAGGAACGCACCACTGCAGCGCCCATCACGACCTGAGGTTGTTCCTGGGCCTGAGAAAGCGAACTCAAAAAAGGCGAAACACAACCCGCCATGACGACACCCACCAGCCATCTTCTCCCGAAACACGCCAAGTCCGATTTCATCTTTTCTCCTCCATGAGACAGTGCAATTCTCATTAAGCCCGATCCTATCTCTTCAAACAAGGATCACTCGTTTTTTGAATGCGACCCCCCTCAGGAGTGTCAACGCTTTGGCTGACTTTTCAAACTCACTTTCTAGCGATCTGCTTTGGCTAAGCCTGTCTCCCTCTCTCCTGCTCGATCAGCCAAAAGATCTGGGATTTTCGCTGGTTCCTAGGGACTTTCTAAGACAGGACCACGCTCTCATCCAAAAAATAGCTCAAGACGTGGCTCTCAACCCCGATGAACTTCAGTCTTTCCTCAAGCAACACTCACGCACTTACAAAGTGGGCCTTTACGCGCAGGCCCTGCTCGAGTTCGTACTGAGGAAGCTTCCACGGTATCACTTTCTCGCTTCCGACTGGGTTGTTCAGGATCCCGCGAGTCATCGTACAGAAGGCTCTGTTGACTTTCTACTTCTCGAAAACACGTCGCCGCAAAAGGCGATTCATCTCGAGTTTGCCGTGAAGTTTTATCTACTCGACCCAAATGCTCCGGAAACCCTCGCATCATGGGTTGGTCCTGAAGGCAGAGACCGATTGGACCAAAAGGTCGAAAAAATCCGAACCCAGCAACTTCCACTGAGTCAAACCCCGCACTTCAAAAGCGCTCTCTCTCAGATTTTAGGAGAACGATCCACCGACTTCCCTGAGTTTCAACGCTTCGGCTTGACCCGGGGAAAAGTATTTCTGCCCTATTCAAGCTCACCTCTGCAGTTTCGTTCTCAGTGGATCGACCCCCAAATCGAAAGGGGGTTTTACCTACGACAGTCGGATCCAGCATTAGAGAATCTCATCAAGAAGCACCCTGACTCCTTCGTTCTCCAATCCAAGCTGCAGTGGCTCTCGCCTGAAACTGTATCCCCACCAAGTGAGGATTCCCGAAGTCACATTTCAGCACCTATGGTCCCGTATATTCGTTACTTTCCCCGCCTCAAAATGAGTCTCTTTGTGGTTCACGACCAATGGCCAAATCCACAACCTCGAGAGAACTCATTCCGGAAGCAAAAGTAAATCCAGACCAACTAGCCTCGGGTGGATCTGTTGCTGGGATCGCTTGAGAAAATCAACGAAGCGTTCTTTACGAAGGCCTCCCCGAGGAAGCCCTGCAACGGGCTGGCGACTGGCGTGAAGAAAAAACCACTCTCCTTTTTCAAAAAGCAGAGCTCCTTGATGGGTCACCATTTCTCTTTTTTTGTGAGCAAACTGGGTCTCATGAATGAGCCCCACCAAAAAAATTCGATTCTCATACGGCACTAGGGCCTTCTGCCACTGAGGACATAAGAGCCAATCCGAAAAAGAAAGGACCTCCAAGCGCACTAAAACGGGTGATTGATCTAATTGAGAAAGAGCACCTTGAATCACTCGTACTCGCGCTTCGAGCTCCAATGAAGATCCGGACCAATCCCGTTCGAGTGCACTGCCAAATACGCCCTGTTCCCGAGCACTGAGTGTGGCGAGTTTTTTTTCTCCGATCAGCGCCTCTGCTCCCTTCCGAGTCTCTGGAGTAAGTTTTTCATTTTTGATGATCTGAGAGCGGATCAACTCTCTCCAGTCCTCTCCGCGAACTTCAAAGGTGTGGAACTTGAGTAGCCCCCTACAGCCCATCTGCTCAAATCGAGCCGAAAGGCACTTGGCTACTTCTGTTACTCCCGCTACTCGCATCACATTAGGACGCCAAAGGGTCTCATAAAAATGAAGTCTTCGAAAAAACGCGGGCCGCTGCTCCACACCATAACGAAAGAGACTGAGATCCTGCTGATAACTGTGAGAAAGAAACCGATCCATGGCCTCAGTACAATTCGTTGATTCATTCCCCTCCCAGGGGAGAGAAACCAGATGCCCCGACCCTTCACCCCGGGCCAGGAGTGTATAGGGTTTTGCGTCCCGAAGAAGGCTTTCGATCACCTGTCTCTTCTGATCCATCCCAGCTGGGTGCCCCAATCGCAGAGAGCTCTCGTCAATCCCCTGACAGGAAGCAAGTGGGTCCGAGTGGTTTTGAGCTGCCATTTCTCTCTGCCAGCTCACCCAAGTCGCATCGGAGCTCCCTTCAGGCGATGAGGGATTGCCCCCGTGAGCACAACCCGAGAGCACTCCCGTCCCAGCGCCGCTCAAACACCCTAAAATCAAAAATCCTAGCCCCTGAAATAAGAATGTTCTCACTCCCAAAAGTTTAAACTACACTTGATCAGATGGCATCAGCACAGATGAGTAGTGAGAATAAAAACCGACTCGAACTTCTTGAAGAGCACTTTAAAGCAGGACGTTTTGAACCTGCCGAGCTATTACTCTCCATCCTTAGTAATCAAAAGCTGCCAATCCTAAGCGCTATTCGTGTTGCCGAAATCGCACGACGCTCGGGTCAGTCACAGATGGCACTCGAAACGCTTCGAAAATCCCTAGGTAAGAAAAAGCTCCTCTCCGCTCCTCCTGAACTCATCGCTGAGTTTGCAGCTAATCTCGGCGTGCTGGGAGATTGGAAGACCTCAGAAAAACTTTTTCACTCCGCTGAACTCACGCACCATGCGGATTACGCGCTCCCTCGCGCCATTGCTTTAATGAATGGCTGGGAGTTCGAAGCAGCGATTCCACTTCTGAGGATTACCATTGCCCAATCACAACAAGCATCCGCACGCGTCTCAGCTCAACTCCGACTAGCCACCTGCCTGCTCCGCTCGGGTGATCGCACTCAGGCCGAAGAGAGCCATCGGATCATTCAAGACTTCCTCAGTCAGTTTGGCAAACAAGCCGAGTTTCTTCCTCAAAAAGTGTACGCACTCCATCTTCAGACCGAGTGGCTTTATTTTGCTCGCAAGGATGCGAAAAGCGCACTCAGTAACATCGACGACTTGATCCGAGAGTTTCCAAAGCATGATCAAACGATTCCCCGTACCTGGCAGCTACTCTTATCGATGCGAACGCAAGGGATGAAGCCTGAACTTACGGAGGCTTTTCAAGCTCTTCGCGTACAAACCCTCCAAGGCAAGCAGCCTCATTTGTTGCGGATGATCGACTTTCTCTCCGCCTGCGTTCTCAACGAGCCTGTTGCAATCGCTCGAGTGTGGTTTGGTTCTCCTTTTGAAGGTCTCCGAAAACTACTCAAGCAACGCCTTCCTGTTCAGCTCATTCCCAATGCTCCGTTTCAGAGTTTTCGAGTGGATCCGCGAACAGGGCTTTCCATCACTTCTCCCTCCGGTATGCAGCATTCCAGTGCGGATCACCAAGGAACGCTGGATCTGATGAGAGGGAGTTTCAAAGCCACTCAAGAAAACCCATTCCTGAAGCTCGGACAAATCACGCACCAGCTACTGATTCTTCTCACCTCGGACTTCTATCGCCCTATCCCAACAATCGAGATTTTTGCCGGCCTCTATTCCGATGACATCTATGAACCCGGGCCAGCAGAAACGCGCATTCATGCTCAAGTCTCACGCGCTCGCAAACAACTACTGGCTGAAACGCGGGGGTTCACGATCGAACCCGACGAGTCGGGTTCGGGTTACTTGCTTCGCTCCGTTCCCATCACTTCTCGAGGCAAAGAAGTACAATGGGATCTCTCGATTTGCGTCCCCAATCCCGAAGCTCCAGCAAAGCCCTCCAACACCACCCCGGGGATTCCGAACAAAGGGGTTCGAACGGTCTCTCGACTCGAATTTGAACTCGATGTTCTTGTAACCGAGCTTAAGAAAGCCCGCACTCAAGCCCCTAAGGCCACCTCAGAACCGCTCACGTTTGGTTCGGAAGAAGCGGCCGAAATCTGGGATATCTCAGCTCGCTCCGCGAATAACCGGATCAAAGAAGCGCTCGAGGCAGGAAAGCTGATCAAACTGGGAAGTGGTCCAAAAACCCGCTATCAATTTAAAGGCGAGAAGTAGGAATCTCCCTCATATTTTGTGAGCCGGAAGCGGCTTTAACGTCATCTGAGGATTGGATCGATCGTCCGCCGCCTCGGGATCGTCACGACACGCCGAGAACAAAAGAGAGAAACAGCTTCGGGCGAAGGAGCCCATGTCTCCGATTCAGTGGGGTTGAAATGACGACATTTACCCGTATCGCGCCCAGATTTTTCCCATCCCCCACGAAATCTCACGCTCAACTCCCGTTATTCGCACATTTTCGGCCAAATCCTGAGGCTTACTCGTATCTTAAGTCATTTCAACCCCGCTGAATCGGAAACATCCACAACGTAGCTAAGAAAAACAGGGGGACGGAGTAACGGCGCACGCCGGAGCAGCGCCGCTTTTCTGAAACAGCAGTTTCCCGCATTTTTGTTTCAGCTCTTTCACTCTCCCTTAGCGATACCCCTGAGCGCATGTATTGCTTGATCACCCGATTGCCCTTCCATTTGGCACCGTGTCCGTAGCTGAGCGCTGGCAAGCTCCTTGCTCATTGTCATGAGAAAGAAAGGTAACTTACCATGATGCTGTTTTCCCCCCTTCCTCAAAAAGCCCTATTGATGCCCCTCCTCGCCTCCCTCATCACTCTTGTGCCGATGACGGCTCGAAGCGAGGAGCCGACCGTCAAGAAGGCTGGAAAATCTTTCGTGAAGTACAGCTTACCCTCTGAAGTGGGTGCAAGGGGTGCCGCAGTAGGTGTCGCTAACGGAAGCTTAGCGCTGGATGGCAATGTTGTGCTGGAGAACAGCGTGCGCCGTCCGGTGACTTATATCGATGCCCAAGCGGGCATGACTTTCCTTCGAATCCAAGGGAAGCACGAGGGGATCCCTATTCAGATCGAAAAGATCGAAGTCGAAAAGAACAAATTTGAACTCCAAATCCTTCCTCTTCGTGCTCTGAGCGCCTTAGAGCTAGCCACTGTTGAAAAAGGTAGTCAGGCCCATCTTGTCATGACTCCAAGCGCTGCTGTGGCGTACGGCCTTGACTTAGACAGCTTACAACTCAAAGCCCGCCTGCGTGTCGGTGCTGCCCTGGGAATGGGCGTCGATCGTGACGCTGCAGGGGTCATTGCTGGAGTGAACTTGGGCGGAGACCTCGAAATGAAAGTAAAGGTCTTGTCGGACATCGACGCCTACGTCAAAGGCAGTGTCGATCAAGTCACGAGTGTCTTCGATAGCCTCAACAAAAGCACCACGACCTGCTTTGAAATCGGCGGAACAAAAGACACCCGTTTTGGAAAACTCAGCGGTGGAATCGTCTCCCGTTCGACTCAAATGGACATGATGAATGACTCCGAGTTAAACAAAGACTCTGGAAGCATGGACTTCACGGGATTATTTGTCCGGTTGGAGCACTAAAAAAACAAAACCTCTCTCTCAGACTCCTCTCACTTCCCAAGGAGTCTCAGGTTTGATGCGAGTGTGAACAAAACGAATTTGCCTTCACGCTTCATCTGTGTCAGCGGGAAAAGAGTGATGTTCTCTCCCTCCCCTCTCTCCGTCACTCTTTTCCCGCAACACCCTGCCCCCCTGCTGCCCTGTGAACAAATCGATGCGAGGCTGGGGATCCGAACCGAGTGGACTGAGTCCCAAGTGGCTGCAATCTGGCCAAAGAACTCAGATTTCTCACTTACGGGAGTTCAAGCCTGGAGTGGGCTTCCTGCTCGCACCTTACTCACTCCTTATTCCGAACTTCGAGAGATGCTGGCCCATCTCAAGCTCTCTGAGGATACTCATTTGGTCGATCTCGGTGCTGCTTATGGTCGACTCGCTTTTCTTCTCCACTCACTTTATCCGGGGACACGCTTTACGGGTTTTGAGCTGGTGCAAGAGCGTGTCCAGGAAGGAAGCAAGGCCCTCAAGCGTTTTGGGGCATCACACGCGTCACTTGTGTGCCAGGATCTTTTGGCTGAGGATTTTAACCTTCCTCAGGATGCGTCCGTTTATTTCATTTATGACTTTGGGTCCAAAGAGGGGATCCGAAAAACCCTCTCTCAGCTAGCAGCTCAGGCCCGCACCCACACCATTACCGTCATCGGCCGAGGACGCGCTACACGCGACTTAATCGAACAAGAGAACCCATGGCTTTCACAAATCGTCCCCCCTGCACACCGGGGCAACTACTCGATTTATCGAAGCCATGAAAACTCACCCTGAGATCGACTGAAGCGACTCAAAAAACTCCATCGCTGCAAGCACCTCTTCTTGCGAAACAGTGGCCGTTCCACGCTTACCCACTTCGACACCTGCAGCCAAGTTACCCAGAGTCGCAGCTTCTTCGAGTGTTGCTCCTGCCGTCAGCGCAAGCGTCAGCATAGAAATCACTGTATCTCCCGCTCCCGACACATCGTAAACCTCACGCGCGAACGTGGGGATATGAGAAAGAGTATGAGAATACGGGGATCCCTTCTTCACACTCTTTTGGCGATGAAAAATCGACATCCCCTCACGCCCTCTTGTGATCACTAAATGCTCGGCACGCGTATGCAGAAGGATTTGATGAGCACACTCTCGCAGACTCAATTCATCTCGAATCTTCACACCCGAAAGGGCCTCGGCTTCTGCCGTATTGGGTGTCAGAAGAGAAACGTCGCGATACCATGCAGCGGGCGTCTTTGAGTTCGGATCTAATGCTACGGGCTTCCCTTGCTCCTTCGCGAGTGAGATCAACTCACTGAGAAGACTCTCGGTAAACAGTCCTTTGGCATAGTCCTCTAAGATCACAGCATCCGAGGCTTCTAGCGCTTGGCGGTATACTTGCAAAACCTTCCGATGGGCAGCAGGAGACGCAAGTCCTCCATCCTCATAGTCCACCCGAAGCAGTTGCTGACGTTCACTGACAATCCGCTCTTTGAGCACTGTGCGGCGACCACGTTCTGTCACCAAGTAACGGGGAGAAATCCCTTCTTTTCGGAGGAGAGACTTAAAGTCGGCAGCAGCGCGATCTGCTCCGATCAATCCAATCAAACGTGAGACCCCCCCCAGAGCGTGAAGATTGTCTGCCACATTAGCAGCAAGCCCCAACTTCAACTGCTCTTGCTCAACACGAACGATGGGTACCGGTGCTTCCGGACTGATCCGCTCCACGACGCCCATCGTGTAACGATCCACTCCCACATCGCCCACGACCAAGACGCGTTTGCGCTTCATTTGCCGCAACACGGCTCTCAGCCTCTGAGGATCCCATCCACCGATGGCCTGATCTGCCTGAGGAGTTCCAGTGGGAGACAATGATCTGCGACGCTTTTGCTGAGGCTTCATGATGAATCTGCTCCTGGTTCTATGGATCGGAATTCGGCTCATTGATCCGAAATCCGCAAGCGGACTTCTTTCTCCATCTGATCGATCACTTGATCCAGAGTCAGCTCACTCGTATCGATTTCAATCGCATCTTCTGCTTTACGCATCGGTGCGATCTTTCGATCACTGTCTCCCTGATCGCGAGCAGCGATTTGCCCCTTTAATTCTTCAAAACTAATTCCAGGGCCCTCAGGCTTTCGCGAAAGCTCGGCCCAACGACGATCTGCTCTTTTTTCGAGACTCGCTGTGAGAAAAAACTTCACATCGGCATCCGGAAAAATCACCGTTCCGATATCACGTCCCTCTAAAACGGTTCGTCCCGCACAGCCGAGTCTGCGTTGAAACCCAAGCAGTGCTGCACGGACACCAGGAACCGCACTGACTCGCGAAGAGGCCATACTTACTTCAGGTGTTCGAATATGAACGGTGACATCGGTCCCATTTGCAAAAACCCGATTGGGAGGCGTCAGACCCTCAACTCGATGAAACTCGAGATGAGCATCATGAGCCACCGACTCGGCCAACTCGGGAGTGATGATCTCCAGGCCCCCTGCGCGCTCTAAGCACAAGTAACCGATCGCTCGATACAAAGCCCCAGTATCAATGTGCGTAAACCCCAAGCGATGGCAAAGTGCGAGAGTCGCAGAACTCTTGCCAGTGCCAGCGGGACCATCAATCGCGATGACGGGTCCCTGTTTTTTAATCACTGTACTCATGAGCGTGTTTTCTTTCCGGACGAGGACCGCTTTGCCGAAGAAGCAGGAAATCTCTCGGCTTTTAGTTCAGCCAGGACTTTCACTGCGACTGCATTTTCGGGGGGGGTTCCAATAGAAATTCTCAAATAATCAGAGAGTCCGTAATTCGATACCGGCCTGAAGATCACTCCTTTTTTCAAGCAGTGATCAAAGACTTCAAACCCACTCATTCCAAATCCGTGACGAGCATGAATCAACAAGAAGTTACCCTGACTCGGGAGGAAAGGAACCTCCATCTCATGGAGGCTTTTTTCCCAAAGCTTCATCCCTTCTGCATTCACTTTTCGGGCTTTTTTCACAAACCCCGTGTCCAGCAGCGCTTCCTCCGCTGCAGTCAGCGCGAGGGAGTTGAGGTTAAAAGGCATCCGAATCTTTTCGCAAGACTGCAGGATCTCAGGACGAGCACAGGCATAACCGACACGAAGGCCCGCAAGGCCGTACACCTTACTGAAAGTGTGCAAAACGACAACCTGTGGGAACTCTCGGAGCAGACTCTCAGGGGAGGGAAGATCCGCCTCAGTTACATACTCCCAGTATGCATAATCGAGAACAATCAGGAGTTTTCCTCCATGAAGCTGAGTTGCTTTTTGGAGGAACTCCCGAAGAGGGCGCTCCGAAATGTAACGACCGGTCGGATTATTAGGGTTCGCCAAAAAAACCAACTTCACTCGCGAATCGCTGGTAATCGTATCCAACATCGCTTGAAGATCCACACTTAGAGTCAGGGGATCGACATGTGCTTCAAGAGTTCGAACGCCATGAGCTTGGGCGCAAATTCGGTAGGCAACGAAGGCCGCTTGATGAGTGACAATCGCATCACCTGGAACGCAGTACGCGCGAACGAGCAGATCGATCAACTCGTTGGACCCGTTGCCAACGGAGATCCACGAGGCATCATGCCCGGAGTGTTTCGCCAAAGCCTGTTTGAGACGATATGCAGCTGCATCCGGATAGCGATGAAGATCTTTGGAATCTTTTGCCAAGCGCTTAATCGCACGAGGTGCCGGGCCCAGAGGATTCTCATTCGAAGCCAGCTTGTAGACTTTTTTTAGGCCGTATTCGCGCTGGGTCTCTTCGATGGGCTTGCCCGGAACATAGGGAACCAGCGACTGGATGTAGGGTGCAACATCAGGAAGGGAAGCTTTCATTGTTCTCGACTAGACCACGGCCCTTACCTTGGTGCAAGCCCACTCGACACCGTTCCACTCGCGAGAAATGCGCTCAAATACCGATCGAATCAGAGTGTGCGGATCAATGCCGAGTTCTTGCAACCCAATGGCGGCAACCGGGGCACCTGTCGGGTCGATATTCAATCCCGCATGAAGAAGCTGAGAGGACCCCGAGGGGGCTACAATCGAGACGGAAAGTTTTTTCCATTGCGACGAGTCTTGCGGGGAGCCGGACGCTGGGTAGAGGTAAAGATCGTCCCCTTTTCGAAGGAGTCCCCAAGAAGCACAAGAGCCTGCGGGGTCCCGCTTCGCCAGAGTTGAGCGAATTTCATCACCGATCACGGACATAAAGAGCCTTTGAAACAGCACCCCTTCTCGAGGAGTAAAACCGAAGAATTCACCGATGAAATGAACCATTTTTTCGGCACGAATAAAATCTTGTTCGATCCGATCCTCCCAATCCACAAGATGGTCGGTCTTCACGTGGCACGGCCCCACAAATGCGACCATTCCACTTCCTCGAATTCCATAGCGCGAAAGAAGGTAGTGCGGACGAAGCTCTGGCCCGAAGTAGGGCACTTCAGCCGAGTCTATGGCAAGAGCCAGACGGGGAAGACCCTCTTTTTCCAACCACTCAACACTTGGGGAATTCGTGTTGCTCATCTTGACTCTCACTCTCTATTTTTCAGGTCGATTGGTTTCTGACTCAAGCCTTCTTCAGGCACCCAACGCTCTCTCTAAACGCTGACAGGACTCACACTGCCCGCACTGGTTTTTGCCGTCGTGGTAGCAACTCCAGAGCAACTCAAAGGGAAACGGTTTCTTCCTTAAAGTACGGAGTTTCGCCACGATCTGGCGCTTATCGAGGTCAACCGTGTACGAAAAAGCCTCACATCGATTGGCTGTCGAAAACGAAAGCGCTTTTGTTGCCGAATTCATGAACTCGGGTCCATTGTCCGGAAAAGTAGCTGCTTCTTCACGATTGAACCCTAGAAGCACTTGTTCAGCACCCAGACGCTCAGCCAAAGCTGCCGCACAGTTGATCAATACTCCATTCCGATTAGGCACCCAGACTCGCGAAGCGGTTTGCAAGGTGACCTCCATCGAGTCGAGTTGATCTGCTGCCAACCGGGGAACATCCAAGTTTGAATCCGTCAATGCGCTTCCGCCCAGTCCGCCGAGCCAGCGAAGACTCAGCTCTTCGAAAGGCACCCCATAGTACTGGGCTATCGCCTGACTCGCTCTCCGCTCAGCACTTGCTGCTCTCTGTCCGTAATCCACGAAGAGCGCCAAGACAGGTTGCCCCACTTCGAAGGCAATCCCTAAATTCGCGGCGCTATCCAGACCACCCGAGAGCAATACAACCGAGCGCTTCATTTTTTAGTCTCCCCGCTTGAGGCGACTTTTCTTCTCATCCCAATAGGTCGCTGAGCATCGGTCGTTTTCCCAAACCGTGACTTTTTCGATCCAAGTTTTGTCGTGATCGAGCTGGGCCGAAAGGCGCTCATACGACAAGCGCGCAATCTGCTCAGCCGAAGAGTTCATGTTTTTGAAATCCTCAAGCTCATTCAAATCTCGATGATCCCAAGGAGCAATCAACTCCTTGGCTGCACCCTTGAGCTTTCGAAAATCCATCGCCATCCCGATCGAGTCGAGCTCCTTGGAGCACGCAAAAACCTCCACCACCCAGTTGTGCCCGTGAGGACGCGCACAGTCGCCGGGATATCCAATCAGATGGTGAGCAGCAGCAAAATCAACCTTTACGCGGAGTTCGTACATAATTCACGGCCCAGTTACTCTTTTTTGATGCAGCACGCAAGGGGCTCGTACGCGCCAAAAGACCTACCGATCGTTCTTTCCTTGCGTTTTGGACAAAGGTCCATGAAACCGTTTGCATGAGATTGATTATGAGAACCTTTATCATCAACTGGGTTTTTCTCTTGGCCACCCCCGGCTGGGCAAATCCTCCCGAGCAACTCCCGGCTCTTCCGCTCAATCACCAAGGAGCAGTGGAGTTTCCTGCCATCGCGGGTGGGGGGCGGGCCCCAATCGCAGCAACCGTCATGGCCAATGGAGTAAGAGTTCCCCACACGGATCCATCCGCTTTTTTTGGAGAAAAACTCTGGGCCTACCTCCCACCGCAAGCTCGCATTCAGATCAAAAGCAGCACCCGTAATCAGCCCCTTTGGGACTACCCAGTCGGCACAGCGCTGTTTCACGAGATCCGTCTCCATGCCCGATCAGGGACACTTCCCTTTGAGCTCAGGATGGTGCGTAAAGAAGCAGATGCTTCCTGGTCCTTCACCACTTACGTCCCCGCGCCACAGGGGTGGCAAGCGCTGGACTCTGAGCAAACAATGCTACCTCAAGAATCTCTCACTTATGAGCACCCATCTCAGGGGCAAGTCCACCTGGACTGGAGGCGCATCCACCCCCGAAATTGTCGCAATTGTCATTCGATGAGAGTCGACCAAGAGCAGTTCCCCACTCTCGATTCCGTGGGCCCCTGCGGCTTCACGCCTCTGAATCCAGCGCTGACCGCGAGCTGGGCCAAGGAGTTCGAGAAGCTCAGAGGACACTCTCCTTTTTCGTCCAATTGAGACGCCTTCACTTTTCAGTGAATAACAACCACGCACCCAAAACACACGCATGGAACTCCGCGGTTCAACGCTCAGATCGAGAGCCGAAGCTGAGTCATTCCATCTCGGATCGAGCGATAGTACTTTCCCGTCTCTCGGGGACGAAACCGCTCTCCGCGCTTTTGACGAAGCTCGTCGAGTCTAGCTGGCCCCATATTGTATGCGGCATACTTAAAATAGGGACTATCGGTCATGTATTTACTGCGTAGTTCGTTCAAGTAAGCCACACCGAGTTCGAGGTTCTTAAAAGGGTCCTTCAGTTCCGCAGCCTGTTGATAGGCTATACTCGAGCGCTTAGACATCCACTCAGCAGTCGCCGGCATCAGCTGCATCAAACCCACTGCACCCATCGGCGAGACCACATGAGGCTGAAACCGACTCTCGACTTGAATTACGGCCAACACCGCGGCTGGATCAAACCCGTGACGCAAACACAGCATAATCAGGTGACGCGCCAAGCGAGAGAGGTCCGTTCCTCCGCCTCCCCGCCAATTCTTGCGGAGAACCCGAGTCACTTCTTCCTCAGACATCACTTTGATCGCAGGAACCGGAGAGGGCACCGGAAGAGGACGTGTCGTCACCTCTAACTGATGCCGCCCCAGCCTGCGCTCAAGCGCGTAACTGAAGTCTTGCGTGGGATCGAGTGTCACACCTCGTAAAACGAGCTTCGCTCCCGCCCCAAGCTCCAGAGCCAAGAGTGCGCTCAGGACCAGGGGGACTTGTCGTTTCAACAACATTCCTGGCTCGCTTAACCCCAAGCCAAAGCCCTTGTCAATCGGGGCTATCCGGGGCCCTGCGCCAGCTCACCCGCTCCTAGTCGAGCTGAAACGGGTCTTTCCCGATTAAACTCAAGCACATCTGATACGCATCTTCCCCGTCCGTATAAAAACCCTTTCGCACCTGCGTAATAGTGAATCCGAGCCCCTGGTAGAGCTGAATGGCCGCCAGATTGCCCTTGCGAACCTCTAAGGAGACTTGCCTGCAGTTGGCCTGAAGCCCTTCGCGAATGGCTTGTTTAAGTAGTCGCTTTGCAAACCCTTGTCCTCGGAAAGAAGGAGCTACCCCAATGGTGTGCACTTGGACCTCGTCCAAAAAAATCCAAAATACGAGATAGCCCGAGATGAGCTCGTCAGTTTCGTCATCGGTCACGACCAAAAACCGACTGTAAGGCTTGTTCATTTCCTCTGCAAACTGCTGCGCCGTCCAGAAGCTGGGCTGAATCTGATGATCAATCTCACTGACTTTCTGGACATCATCCTCCGACGCTGGGCGAATCGACCAGGTCGCGGAACCCTCAGGAGTCGTCGAGTTCGGGGTGGGAGTCTCGGGTGGGGCATTCTTTACGTCACTTTGGCTCATGATCTTAACATAGTCTGATTTGGCGCTTGCGCAAGTCCACACACCTCATGAAACTGGGCTTGAGGTCTGCTGAGAATGAACATCCAGAGTCTACGCACACGCCACCACAAGCACCGAGTGATCTTCGACGTCATGTACGGATTCATTCCCATCACCGAGTGGGAAGAGAGGATCATTAACTCCCCTTTTTTTCAGCGACTGCGCTGGATCAAACAACTCGGCTTTGCCAATTACATCTTCCCAGGAGCTGAGCACAACCGCTTCGCACACGTGATCGGGGTCATGCACTCGATGGAGCAAATGATTCGATCCTTAGGACTTGGCGTTCCTGAGGAGGAACTCTTTGATCCGCGGGCACGGAGTGAAGCAGCGATGTTGCACAAAAGCCTCCGGATCGCTGCCCTCCTTCACGACATCGGGACTTTCCCGTTCAGTCATGCGATTGAGTATGCTTACATGCGCCACGGAAATGACCAACGAGGTGCAGAACGCCGAAAAAAACGCCCCGATCCCAAGTCGCTCCCCAACTCGCATGAGCATTTGGGATCCTTCATCATCAAAAACACACGTTACAAAAACGGCCTCACCCAGGTCATGGAGGAGTACGGTTTCGATGTTCAGATGATCTCTCGAATCATCAAGGGTGACTCGCCTTACTTAATCGCAAATCAACTCATGCATTCCGACCTTGATGCGGATCGATTAGATTATTTGATGCGAGATGCTCACTATACAGGCATCAAATACGGGCAGTTTGACCGAGAATACATCCTAGCCAATCTGACCACGTACGATGCAGGAAACGGTCAGATCGGATTCGGGGTTCGAAGAAACGCTGTGCATGCGGTTGAGGATTTCTTGATCGCACGTTTCAGCTGGTACAGCCAAGTCATCAAAAACCAAGGTTCTGCGAAGTTCGACATCATGTCCTCGCACGTGGCCGAAGCTTTGCTTGAGATGGATGAAATTTATCAATTCGATGATCTCCTCGAGATGATCGCCACCCAAGATGAGCGATTCTTTTGGTGGAACGATATGTATTTCATGAACCGCATGCAGGAACTTCGATTCAAAAACAATATCCGGGACCCTCGCATTGCCGAACTCATCGAGATGCTCCTTTACCGAAAATCTCCGAAGACCGTACACCATCCGCTCTTTGAACATCGGATCCTTCAAGACACGGGGGATAACAAAGAAAGAGATCGCCTCATCAAAAACATTCGAGCCAAAGTTGCGGAGCTTGAGGCTGTCCTCAAGAAACACGGAACGGGTCGAGAATGGCTCCTTGCTGATATCCCCCAAAAAGACGTTGTCTTTACTAAGGGGCTCACTCACCTCCGAAAAAAATCGGGTCGCCCTAGCAATAAGCTCATCCATTCGGCGGGAGACTCAGTCAAAGTCATAGGAAAAAACCGTGAGCCGCACCTTTTGGTCGAACTCGACAACACACTCATGAAGCATCTCTCCGGCTTCATCAACTTTGTCCCAAGCGTCTATGCCAACGACCACGCACTGAACCTTCTCAAAGCCAGAGGCCTCATCTGATGCAAAAAAGCAGGAAAGGTTCCGTTCGCCCGCTCCTCCTTCTTGTGGCGCTGGTGAGCGCCAGTGCGTCTCCCCTCACTTATGCCGAGCAGGATCCACCGAAGTATGGCCCCTTGGGGCACCCCAAAGCGATTCCGCTGTCACAGGCCAATGCCTATTTTAAGGACCAAAAACACCCAGCTCCGGATTTCTGGTCTCTGATGCCGTATTATGTGCCGCAATTCAACGGAGCGGCATGTGGGGTCGCCTCTCTGAGCATGGTCCTCAACGCCGCTCGCTCCGACCAAAACCTGGGCGCATCGGATCCACTCATTGTGCAACAAAGCCTACTGAGCGCAATTCCGGTCGAGAATTGGAAGTCCCGGATCTTGGGCTCATTCTGGGGACTAAATCCTTTTGCCAAACGCGGAACCCCTTTGTCGGTCCTTGGACAGATCGCAGAAAAAGCCCTCGAGCATTACGACATCCAAGGCGCACGAGTGGAGATTCGTCACTTCGACTCGCTCACTCCCGAATCCCTTCAGGAATTACGCCGTGTCCTCTCCGAAAACGAGGCCAATCCAAATAATTGGATCATCGTAAACTTTAATCAAAAAGCCCTGACCGATGACGCAGAGGTGGGACATCTGGCTCCCATCGGAGCTTATGATGCGGCAACCGACCAAGTCTTAATCTTAGACCCCGATCGGGAGTGGTACGAGCCGTATTGGGTCAAGACCGAGGATCTGGCACTTGGCATGAATACTCTCGACTCAGAACAAAAACGTTTTCGCGGCTATTTGATCCTCACTCGAGGATCAAAATAAGGAGAGCCCATGATTCAGTACCTGCTTGGAAAATCGGATTTCTCGGCTCTGTTGAGCCTCGTCTCAAAAGACTTTCTCAAAGTCGTTCCACTTCCTGCGACACTGGGACTCATCGGAAAACTGACCTCAAACTCCCAAAGCTCAGAAAAGTGGGAGCAAACGAGATCAGACCTTCAGACTCGACTGGAAGTGCCCATCGAAAACGCGAGCACCTCTGATATCCCCTTCGCACCTCTCACGCGCGAGGAAGGACAAGAAGTGCTGAGACTGTACTTTCTGCAGATACTCAAGAGTGACACGTGGATTTTGGATTTTAGAAGACAGAGTTTTCGAAGCGCTCCGTTTCGATGGGTACCTTCGCCTTATTTTTTAGACACATCAGGGGAATACGCCGAGTCGATTCGAAATCTCTATGCGGGGTTTTACGGCGAAGATGAGGCCCGGTTCTCACAGTCCCTGGAGGTACTCAATCTGACCCCTGCTCGCAAAGCCTTGGAAGAACACTTTGGGATCCACTCGCAAACAGCCATTCGATTTGAGCTTCAAAAGTTCCAAATGACTTTTGCCAACATCTTTCGTCTTTGTGCCGAAGCCGAGAGGAAACTTCACCCTGAGTTTGCAGTGCTAGGAATCCTCCTGCTGACCCTCTACGAAAACTTAGAGCCCTCGGGCGAAACCTTCGATGTGCGCGGTGCTTATCTTGAGGCGTGTAAAAAAGCTCGTGAGCTTCGAGAGAAAAACCCATGAGAATCCTCATCACTGGGGCAAGCGGCTTCATTGGACAACGCCTCCTGCAAGCTCTGTCAGGCAGTGCTGCCACTGAGGTAGATCAGCTGATTGCCTTACGCCGAACCCCGTCCTCCTCAAATCCGGCGGAAACCTCCTCCCCGATGGAGTGGAGAACCTGTGATCTGTTTTCGCTCGCACAAACCGAAGCGGCAACCCAAGGAGCTGACGTCGGAATCTACCTAGTGCACTCCATGATGCCTGCGGCCAGACTCACACAGAGCCGCTTCGAGGATACCGACCTTCTATTGGCAGATAATTTTGCAAGAGCGTGCAAGCGCAATGGCGTGAAAACTATCCTTTATCTCGGGGGACTTATTCCTGAAACACGCCCCCTCTCCGCCCATTTGCAAAGCCGTCTCGAAGTAGAAGCGGCGCTCGCTAGCTACGGCGCGAAAGTCATCACCCTGCGAGCAGGACTGATCATCGGGCAGGAGGGATCTTCTTTTCAATTACTCTCAACGCTCGTGAGACGTCTGCCTGTTTTGATTTGTCCCAAATGGACTCGGTCCAAAACTCAGCCGATCGCTGCATCGGATCTCGTGCAAACTCTCCTAGAAGTGATCCGTAAGCACACTCAGGTTCCGGCTGGTTCCTACGACATCGGAAGTCCGAGTGTGATCACTTATCAAAAGCTCATGGAGACTACTGCAGAAGAACTTGGACTCAAACGCCGATTCTTCAGTGTTCCGTTCTTCACACCCGGTCTCTCCCTTCTTTGGGTGCAACTCATTACAGGTGCGAGTCGAAATCTCATCTTGCCACTCATCCAAAGCCTCAAGCACGAGATGCTCGTCAAAAACGCTGAACTCTGGCAATGGCTCCGCCCCACAGACACTACTCCGCCGGCGTTACTGGATCTGAGCCTCGCCCTCAAAGAAGCCATCCGTACTCCCCAACCCACCTCATCCAGAGCCTCATTTGCTCTTTCCCTGCGCGAGAGCACTCGGCAGCGCAAAGCTGCACTCAAAAAGAAAAGTGAAGTTCGATCTATTCAACGGCTCACGCGTCCTGAGGGTTGGCGAGCAGAGGCTGTCGCAACCGCGTACTTCCGCTGGCTTCCCCGAAAACTCTCTCCCCTCATTCACGTGTCACGCGACAAAACCGGAGTCTGGAGTTTTCATTTCTTCCCACTCCCGTGGGTCCTCCTCAAATTGGCCGAAACTCCGGAGCGAAGTACTCCGGATCGTGCTCTTTTTTTGATTCGCGGAGGGCTTTTGGTTTCAAGACAATCTCCCCCCCTTGCGCGACTCGAATTCCGTGAAGTCCTGGGCGGAAAAGTCGTTCTGGCAGCCATTCAGGAGTTTGTTCCAAGCCTTCCTTGGGTGATTTACAAATTCACTCAGGCCATCATTCATCTCTGGGTCATGAGTGCGTTTGAGCATCACTTGAGGACGGGCGAAGACTGAGCCCGACCCGCGTCGTCTCTTTCCAGCATCTCATCAATCGGTAAAGATTCAGGATAACTCACCTCTCCGCCTTCAAACGACATCGACTGAATCATGGGCTCACCTTGATGACACATTACGGGTTCCAGAGTTTTTGCAGAGAGGCCAAAACATCCTGATTTTTTTTCGTTGCGTATCGACTCATGCATTCGCTGCGAACGACAGATTGCAGCCATATTCTGAAGGGCATGGTTGTTCATCGGATTTTCTGCCATGAGCTCGGAGAGCCCGGATACCGCGCAAGTATTCGAATCAAATCGTGCACGATCTTGTTCGGGTAACTGACGATAGGCAGATAGAACCGAACGAGCACTACTGAGACCCACGCGCTTGCCAATCTCTAAGCACAGATGGTGGTAAGGATCTCGGTCCTCAAATGGCTTCTCTGAGGTCGGAGCTTGATGTTGGTTATACCAAGCCAGCTCTTGCTTCTTCATTTCGACACAATGAGATCGAGTAAACTCCTCTCCCGTTTTCTCCCAAGCAGTAAAAGGATTTAACGGCGAATCGTAATCGATCCCAAGTTCTTTCATCTCTTGGAGTAACGCGATTTCTTCCTCCGAAAGATCTGAGTCCTGTAGGGCTTTCGCATACGCATCTTCGGGCATCCCGTTGATTGAGCCTTTGCAGCGCCCCTCCTGCTGATGCTGATACGCGAGTACTTTTCCGTACTGGCGCACCACAGTCGCACAAGGGCGCATGGATATATTCATGGGCTCTGCAATCGGCTTCAGCTTTGGGCAGCCCGAGGATTTTACACCCGTGATAACCGAGAAGCTTTCGCGCAATTCTTCAAATTGCTCGAGGGTGCCGAGAAGCTTTTTACAGGTAGCGCTGAGCTTTTTGCTTGATGATTTTTCTTGGGAGCACACTTCGCGTGAAGACCGAAGCCGCTCATAACTTTGCATTCCCTCTTCGATAGCATGCTGAGCACAGCGCTGAACCGTGCGGGGGTTGGCACCTTTTCGCAAGTGACATGCGGGGATCAAAAGTCGGTACTTTCCATCCACCGAAATCAAAGTTCCCTTGGAAACTCGATCCGTCACCCACACATCTTCAAGCCACTGATCAGGACGACTTGAGTGCTGAAAGGAGCGCGGGTCCTGGATGGTACTCAAAAAGGCTGCAACAGCGGGCTTTTTGAGCGCCTGAGATTCATGCAAGGCTGCCCCCAGGTAACTCATCCGAGCGGACCGAGGAACGACCGGAAGATCACTCGGCAGAGCAACGATGGTGCAGTTCTGAGAATGCGGCGGAATGACTCCCCCTTCCCTCTGAAAGAAAGTGCAGTCCCGATTGGCTTTGACCGATGTCCGAACGTCGTCTCCCTCCAAGGCGGGTGGAGCCGCATGTGCACCACCACTCATCAAAACTGCCCAGATCGACACGAAAAGAAAGGGACTGAAGATCTTCATACCCCAGAGACATCGCAATTATAGGACCACCCTCAACTTGCTGCTGAGTGGGGGCTTGCACCCGAATCACGCCTACGGTCAAAGCGCTGCAGAAAATCTCACCAGACCGGCTGCCACCCTCCTGACTCAAAGATGCGG
>Ga0169931_10001227_pt1 | contig 42490 bp, 38 predicted proteins | sample Kivu_15m_20L_FD_129675 | JGI IMG/M metagenome (GOLD analysis project Ga0169931, IMG submission 129675) | Freshwater microbial communities from Lake Kivu, Western Province, Rwanda to study Microbial Dark Matter (Phase II) - Kivu_15m_20L... | ecosystem: Environmental > Aquatic > Freshwater > Lake... | reverse complement strand
TCGGCATTTTTGTAAAAATAGTCTCTTAATGATTTTCGCGGGGCGGCCAGCACAATGGTGCAATCGCTGTTGGTCAATACAGGAACGCGGCTTTCTAAAAAATCATCTTTTGGTGATACCGAAAATCCATTGAGGTTTCTTGCCTTCATGTTTTTCTCCACACCAACCTCCGGTGCAACACTATAGGAATCAAGCACCTTTTTGACCATTGTGGGTCGGTAGTGATGATAAAGGATTGATGACATGCCGTCAAATCCAACAGTTCCGAAAAGTTGCTCGTGAAAAAGCGAACCATCAAGCTTACGAAAGGTGGTGTGTCGCTTGCCGGGGATATTGCCAAGTTTATGATAGAATGGCATAAATAAGAATTTTAAATGGGTGAATAAAAGTAGTGAGCCAAGACTGAATCAACCCAATCACTCGGGGTTTCGCTTGTTTCGGGCCTTGATATCGAGGAAAAAAATCTTCACTTCGGCTTCTGATTCGGCTCAAAAGTAAAAAACAAAGGTCTCCGGGCTTTTATGATTTTTGCCCGGAGACCTCGCCTTATTTCTTGATTAATGATGTTCCTTATTTGAGAATCACCACGCCTCGAATTACTGATTCTGTGTGAATCAACGTGAAGGAATAAAAACCGGCAGGCTCGCCCGAAAGGTCAATTAGGGCTCTGCCGCTGCCACTTGACTCTTGGCGGTCTCTTATTACTCTTCCCGCATTATCATACAACCTGATTTGAACCTGACCATTAAAAAATGCATTCCATTCGAAATTGAATATGCCATTGGATGGATTAGGATAAATCGAAACCTCCAATCCCGGTTCAGTTTCGATGATTTGCGTGACGTTGATTGTCTGGCTGATTTGGCATTCGTTAGCATCGGTGATTGTCACTGTATAAGAACCCGCCAAATTGGCCTGATTCAGGCCGCTCAGCATTTGACTTTGTGCCACTTCCATATTATTGGAATCTGTCCATGAGAAGTTGTAAGGCTCTGTTCCCCCGATTACTTCGTAAGTAGAAGACCCCCCGGGATTTTCGTTAATGGGTAAGGCATCCAAGCCAACAATGCTCAAAGCCGATTCGGGCTGGGTAATCTCAAATGTGGTCTCCAGAGGTTGCAAGCATACCAAAGATGAAGAGATGGTGACCATATAAGTGCCGGCTGTCAAATTTTCCAAATGAGTCGTGTTTTCTCCTGTACTCCACTGGAAAACATTGGCTGAAACAGGTTCAGCAAACAACAAGATGGAGCCTCCTGACTCCCCGAAGCAAAGCACATCAGAAACAAACGTGTCTGTCAACTGCACAACGCCAACAGGTGCGTTCACAGTGAAGTTGATGACACTTTCAATACAAATTGGAAAACCGGGGTCGTTGTCACAGGTCTCAAATGTGATGGTCACAGGGCCTGTATATCCGACCTCAGGCTCAAAGATCAAATTACCGTTTTCATCTATGTAAACCACTCCCGAAGATGACTCCACATTTTGGAAAGAGATTTCGGACCATGACGTTTCCGCATCCTCTACGCAATCTTCCAATTGAATCTCGGTAGGTATACCTTCACAACTCATGACAATAGGAGCCGTGAAAACAGGCGGACTATTCACATTCAGCACTTCGATGGTAATGGTGGCCTGGGTGCAAGCATTATTGGAATCGCATACAGAATAGGTCAGTACGACCGATCCGAAATATTGCAAGTTGGGGGTGAATACAAACGATCCGTCAGGTTGCAAAAGGAAGCTTCCGTTAGGAGTGCTGTTAACCAATGCGTAGGTCAAAGGGTCATTTTGAATATCCGAATCATTGCCGGCCAAATTGCCGCTCAAAATTGTGTTTTTACCCATGCTGAAATAATCATCCTCAGCTATAGGCGGGTTGTTCAGGAAATTGATGGTGATGAAAAGATTGGACACAGCGCAGGCATTGCACGAATCGCAAACCATGTAGGTCGCCATGTCTGTTCCAACAAAGTTCAAATTGGGTGTGTAGACATAGGTCCCATTGGTGTCCAATGCCAATGTCCCATTGAAAGGTCCATTCAAGGCACTGTAGTACAAAGGCTCATCATCCACGTCAAAATCATTGGCGTTGATTGTCAAGTTGCCGGAAGAAGGCGACTGGATTTTAGAAAAAACCAGTGCATCTCCATTGGGATCTGAAGCAGAACCAACCAAAGTGCCGGTAAGCTGGGTGTCTTCAGTCCTGAAAACGAAACATTGGAAGCAATGGGGGCAGCGTTGGGAGGGCCAACGGTAATAGAAGTCGTAGAATTAAAACAGGCCTGACATGGGTCGCAACCATTCACAATAAACTGATCGGGACCTTGGTAGCCATTCTGTGGGGTATAAGTGAACGCCCCGAACTGGCCCATTGTTAAGGTGCCATGAGAAGGCTGAAGCATTACCGAATAAAAAAGCACCTCACCATCAGGCTCAATGTCATTGGCACTCACATTTCCTTGAAAAGGAGCATTGCCGGGAACATAAAAAACGTCACTGTTTATGACGGGAGGGTCATTGATAAAAATGACAAACATGGTCAAAGAGGCCGTGGCGCACAAACCGCCCTGGTCACAGACCTGGTAGGACATGGTCACCGGCCCCCAAGTAAAAGGAAAAGGGATAAACTCGTAAGTGCCGTTGGAATTGAGGTTCCAAGTGCCTTTGTTGGCCGGAGGCGGTGTCAGAACTGAATACGTCAGCGCACCTCCTTCAGGATCATTATCATTGTATGCAACGGTCCAGTATACGGTCTCATTTTTATAGGTATAATGCTGATCATTGACCGCTATGGGCGGCATATTGGCCAGAACACCCAAAGGAGCTAACAGCCATAATAAAATCAGTTTCGGGATAAAATTGGACAAAAAATTCGCTTTCAGTTTTTCCATCACTCTTTGAATTTAACGTCTAACAACTTGAATATCATAACAAACAAACCAAAATGGATTGAATCGGAACGGCTTGGACTCTCGCATCTCACCTCCTTTTTCAAAATGACATTTAGAAGTTGCAAATAAATTCATTGGCAAATATAGAGCATTCATCTATACTTTGCCAGCTTTCGTGGGTAATAATTGTGACTTCTGTTACATTATTAACACTTTGGTGCGGGCTGTTAAGTGATGGTTAAAATGATATTTTTGGCCGATGTGTGTCAATAGTTTGGCCGCTCATTAAAGTTGATTCCTTATGAATATCATAGTACTGATTTGCCGTGTGTTGGTAGGAGGTTTGTTCATTGTTTCGGGCTTGATTAAGGCCAATGACATCCTCGGTTTTGTCTACAAATTACAAGAGTATTTCGAACCAGCAGCGCTCAACTTGGACTACTTGGCGCCTTATGCCTTGCCTTTGGCCATTTTCATATGCATTGGCGAAATACTACTCGGTGTGGCCGTTCTGATGGGCGCCATGCCTCGGCTCACCTCTGTTTTGCTTCTGGTGATGTTGCTTTTTTTCACTTGGCTCACGCACCATACCGCTTCATGCGACCCACTCGCAACTGTGGTTGTTGATGGTCAAGAAATGGCTGTTCAGTGCGTGCTGGAATGCGGGTGTTTTGGCAATGCTATCCCGCTCACTCCTTGGCAATCATTTTGGAAAGACATCATTTTGTTGGTCCTTCTTATTCCTATCTTGGTGGTATCCTTCAGAGGAAAAATAGCACTGAACACAGCCAAAGAAGATCGAATTATTTACCCTTGTGCCTTGATTTTGTTAGCTTTATTCGGCTATTTGATGCTGGATTGGCTGTTCCCTGTGATTTTCACAGCTGTATGCCTTTTGGGCGCTCATCTGATCAAAAAAGTCATCCAAGGCAAATTCACAGAGTGGGCCATGGCGGGAGTGGTACTCATTGCATCGGGAGCTTTTCAATTTTACACTTTAGAGTATTTACCTTTAAAGGATTGGCGTCCATATGCCATCGGCAACAATATCAAAGAACAAATGCGAACAGCCGAAGAATTGGGCAAAGAAGCGCCTGTGTATGCTATTCAGTATACCTTCACCAATATCAAAACAAAGAAGGACACCACTATTCTCTCAAGCGATTATTTAGAGATATACAACAAGCCTTGGTTCACAGCTAATTATGAGGTAAAATCGTGGGAGGGAAATCAGGTAAAACTAAAAGATGGCTATGTACCGCCTATCAAGGACTTTGCAGTTTACAATTATGATAACGAGGATATGACCGAGGACATTCTCTCTTACACGGGCTATACCTTCTTGCACATTTCCAATGACTTGACCAATGCGAGAGCCTCCGTCCAACCCAAACTCAACTCTTTGGCAGCGGCCGCTCAAAAGGAAGGACATCGGTTTATAGCACTTACCAATGCAGACTTCAATACAGCTGACACATACAAGCACGCGCATCAAGTAGCATATGAATTCATGATGTGCGACCAAACCGAGCTTAAGATTATTGTACGATCCAATCCGGGGCTGGTTTTAATAAAGAATGCCACGGTTTTGGGCATGTGGTCTGCTCGCAGCATTCCCAACTATGAGCAGGTGAAATCCGATTTGATCCGCTAACTATCCTTACCCGGTGATTGGATTGTTATTTCGCAAATTGGCTTCCGGCATTCCGGTGCTGTTCGGAGTGGTTAGTTTGGTGTTCTTGATTTTCAATCTTTCCCCATCCGATCCCGCACGCACCATTGCCGGCCAAAACGATAGCGAAGAAGTTCTGGCTGCGATCCGAGCCAAACTAGGGCTTGACCAACCTGCCTCCACGCGCTATTTGCTTTGGCTCAACGATCTCAGCCCTGTCAGTGTGCATTCCACTGACAGTGCTTCCATCATCCATTTCGACCCCAATGAATACAGCGGAATACGGCTGGCAGGCGCAGTGAGCGGAACCGGGCTTTACCTCAAACTCCCCTATCTGCGCAGGAGCTATAAAAGCGAGCGCAAAGTGTCTGAGATACTGTTATCTGCATTACCCTCAACAGCCCTTTTGGCTCTTGCTGCAATCCTTTTGGCACTGGTAGTCGGCATCCCGTTTGGCATTTTGGCCGCCACACGGCTCAACCAATTCACCGATCGGTTTTTGGTTTTCATTTCAGTTGTCGGTATGTCCGGACCATCGTTTTTCATGGCCATTTTGGTGGCTTGGTTGGGTGGCTTGGTATGGTCCAAAAACATCGCTATTCCATTGGTGCCAATCATTTTGCTAGTCCTTGTGGCGATCTTCAAATATGGAGTTTTCAAGGAAAAAAAACAGCCCGTTTGGATGCGCTCTTCTTACCTTATTACCGGGCTCGCAGTTATTTGGTTTTGTGTTGCAGCGGCCGGATTTGCACCCATGATTCATTTGCCCGGCACAGGCCTTAGCATGAATGGAAGTCTGTACGATATTCATGTTTTCAATGGGCCATATTTGGCTTTGCAGAACATGATTCTGCCCTCCATAACACTGGGCATTCGGCCGCTATCGGTAGTGGTGCAAATGACACGCGGCTCTATGCTGGAGGTGCTGGGGGCTGACTATTTGCGCACAGCTCGCGCTAAAGGCCTGCCCGAAAAGACCATTCTATGGCGCCACGCTTTGCGCAATGCCCTCAATCCGGTAGTGACCGCCATTTCGGGTTGGTTTGCTTCCATGCTGGCAGGAGCGGTTTTCGTGGAATATGTTTTTGGTTGGAAAGGCTTGGGTTTGGAAATTTTCAGGGCACTCGAGCGCGAAGATTTACCTGTTGTGATGGGCGCTGTTCTGCTGATTGCCGCATTGTTTGTGCTCATCAATATTTTGGTGGATGTGCTCTATGCCGTAATTGACCCGAGAGTAAGAGTTTAAAAAAAACCATCTCACAACCGGCAATTCGAACCAAATGCCTGAATTTGCTGTTTTTCAGCAATAGAAACAATTCACTACATGCGTATTCTTATCAGCGGGGGTACCGGACTCACAGGGGGCTATTTGGTTCCTTTTCTTCAAAACCTCGGGCACCAAGTGACAGTCCTTTCTACTCGCAAGTCTGCCAATAGCAACTCGACAACATCATTTTCCTTCTGGAACCCCAAAACAGGTGAAATTGATCCTACACTTTTTAGTCGCCACGACTGCATAATCAACCTTGCAGGGGCAAACGTGGGCGAGCGATGGACTTCGGAACACAAAGCTGCTATAATGGATAGCCGAGTTGAAGGCACTTCGCTTTTAGCTCAGCATGCAGTTGCTGAGTCAAGTACGGTGAAATCCTTTATTTCTCTTTCGGCAACGGGCATATATGCCGCCACCGGTGCGCCATGCACCGAAGATAGCCCTTTGGCAAATGACGAGGATTTTCTTGCCGGGGTATGTAAACAGTGGGAAGCTGCTTCAGCCCCGGTGAATGGAAAAATGCAAAAAGTAACGCTGCGATTGGGCATTGTGTTTAGTCCTCGAGGAGGCATGTTGGGCAAATTGCTACCGCTTTTCAAATTGGGTATGGGAGCCTCTATCGGCAATGGACGCCAGTTCATCAGTTGGATTCACCCCGAGGATTTTTGCCGCATCATTCAATTCGTCATTGAGCGACCTCAAATATCCGGAGTTATTAATGCTGCTTCACCGCAACCTGTCACCATGCGTGATTTTGCAGTTAAGCTGGCCAAGAGAGTTGGCAAACCGCTGTGGTTGCCGCCCGTATGTGGTTGGCAATTGCGCTTGATTGGCGGTGAGGGCGCTTTGGAAGCCCTGAAATCATTTCAGATCACCTCCCGAGTTCTCTCCGAATCCGGTTTTGACTTCAAATTTGAAACTGCCTCGGAAGCATTTACCGATTTGCTACCCGAATAAACAGATTTCTAATTACCATGTGGGGCAAGGCTTGGCTCCTTTTCCTCTAAAACGCGGGTTTCTTCCGGACTTACCGCTTCCTCCCGAGCCCATACAGCCCCAATGTCTAAACAGTGGCACCTTCAAGTTGAAATAAATATCTGCCCCGTAAGTGTCGGTATTGAAAAACAAGAATTTGAGATTATCAGACCCTATGGTCAGAAAGTACAAACGCAGATAGGCACCCACATCAAAAGTCCGCCAATCATGCAAAACCAGGGGAATACCCGCATCGATCCACCGACTTTCCCACCTGGGTGCCAAAGCAAATTGGTGTAAGTGTTGCACCCCGATTTTCTTTTTGCGCGGAAAACCGTAGGTTGCTACCGAATTGACGCAAAACCCCCGACCAATGTTGTAGTCAAACTGAAAACTGAGGGCCGTGGGCAAGACAAATTTTACTTTTTCTTCGTCCCTTGATACAAGTCCATCTGCGGTGAATTCCTCTTCTATCAAATCTGCAATTTCAGCTGCTCCTTCGGGATTGGCACCTGAATAGTTTTCCCAAATAAGTGTATCATTTTGGCTGAGGACTTTACCTGCAAATGCATCGCTCTTGAATCTCACACTTCCAATATCAATGAGCGAAATTCCCAATTTCCATCTGTAATCCACATAGCGACAATTTTGTCGAGGGCTATGAGGCTCATAATTGGAAATGTCACTCTGCATTTTTTTGAAGGAAAAACCCAAATCTGCTCCCCAACTTCCACCCGATCCAATGCCACCTGTAGCCACCGCATACTTCCCTTTGATATCAATCGTATGGAGGTTAAGGCTATCGATTACTGAATAGTCCCACGTATTCAAATTCACTCCCACACCTCCCAGTCCAATCAGACGTTTCACAGAAATACCGACCGACAAGAAGTCGTTTCGCAGATTCTTGATTATGCGGGCATAGGTCAGCCCAACTTCGCCATATGCCAGCCCTCCGGCCGACACATTGCGCACCCTGAATTCTTGCCCCATCTGCTCAGCAAACTGGAACCCGTTGACCATATAAACCCCCAAATTGCGGGGAACTCTTCGCGCATCTACCACAGCGCGCACGGAAGTGAATAACCCTATGGCATGTTTGCCCAAGGAGTAAGTCGCAGAAGGACCATAAACATTGCCACGAACGTGAGCTGTGAAGGGTGCACGGGAGAAGTTGTAATTCGGCTCCGGAACGGACTCGGGATTGCGAATGGCCTGCATGAAGCCGAATTCATTCTTTGGTAAAAAAGCCATGTTGTTGTGCACAAAAGCTTGCGCTCCAACCAAATGAATGTCGAAGAAAACTTTGCTGTCCAGTATGGACGAAGGATTGAGATAGAGACTCTGAGATGGATTGTAATTACTCGAAACCATACCCAAGCGGTCTTGACCAAAAAGCGCAGAGACTTGCCATAACAATGCTATTGAAAGGAGAATTCTCATGCTTTTTAGTGGGCTTGTGCTTCACTATTTTCGGCTAAGGTCCGGACGTCAATGATACGAAACCGATAACAAACCGGGGTGTAGGGAGGCACTATGCCCGATGAAGAACCCCGCTCACCAAAAGCCAAATAAGAAGGCAAAATGGCTTCGATACTGTCTCCTTTGCATGCTTTCCAAACCGCCATCTGCAAACCGGGTATGAGTTGATCAGGACGACCATATGTAATCCAAAGATGCTTGCCTTGGTAAGTGTCATCAAATGTCTTTCCATTTAAAAATGTGCCTTTACAGCCCATTATTACCTCATCTCCGGTTTGCAGCGTATCGCCCAATCCGGTTTCTATTTTTCTGAAATAAATACCCTTTCTAAATCGGTATTCGGCATTCGAACTTTTACTCAGATAATCGGCCAAAAGTTGGTCTTCTTCCTCGGGTTCGAGCCAAAAAGACCTGTAGCGGCCCGCAAATTCATCAGCAGTTGCATGATCTGCGAACAACACTCTCAGCCTGACCCAAGTGGTATCAGATATGGCTGCGCGATTTCGCCAAAAGCCACTTTTCAGGTGAAGCCATTGGGCCATCAAAACCAAGCTGTCTCCCGGGTTTAGGCCAAGAATTTGGGCACCGGTAACATCCGACCCAAATGCAGTGCTATCAGGCCTATGAAGCCAGCGTAAGGCCCCATCCATGGGTTGTCCTGCCGGAGTTTCGAGCGCGTAGTCCAGCAATACAAAATCCTTAGTACCGGCCGAAGGTCCTGATTCGCCAATGGAGGCCAATTTGCGGTGCAATCCCGGTGCAACTTCGGTGTAGCCCTCGAACTTCGGACCACACGAAACTACCATTATGAATAAAAGACTAACGCAGGGCCACCAATTCGACTTCATAAATCAAGGCCGCGTTTTGTGGTATTTTCTGTTGATCTCCGGTAAATCCATAGCCTAGTCGCGATGGCATCAAGAAAGTCACTTTATCTCCTGTTCGCATGAGCAAAACACCTTCATGCAAACCGCTCACCTCGTCATCTTGCCCAATGGTGAAGCGCTTGGGGCCCAATGTCTTAGACGAATAACAATCCGTTCCATCCAGCAAACTGATACGATATTCCACAGTAGCACGTTGGCCCGATTCTGCTGTAAGGCCTTCTCCTCGCACATCAAATCTGTAAAAAAGGCCTGTTTCTGTGCTGTCCATCTCCCATTTGTTCTGCTCAATAAAGTCACGTATGCGGTCAGACTCCCAAACCACTTTTTTCCTGTTGGCTTCTATCAGTTGCTCTTTGTACTCCTTGTCCGAAAAGGTCTGCACATTGCGTTCATCCCGGCAACCGCTGCAAGAAAGCATGACGGCCGGAATAAAAAGTGCACCCAAATAGGGCAGCACTCGCCTAACCAAAGAGTTCTTTCTCATAAGCCGGTAACAATAATTTAAACTTTTCAATCACATTGCCCACCGGCAGGCTGTCTGTTCCTCCGGCAGCATTGATATGGCCGCCACCGTTGAAATGTGCGCGAGCAAATGCATTACAATCAAAATCTCCCACCGATCGGAATGAGCAACGCACTTCGTTGTTTCCTTCTCTGAAAAAAGCGGCAAAGCGCACTCCTTCAATACTGAGCGCTTGATTTACAAGACTTTCCGTATCTCCGGGGCGGTGATTGAAATGAATCAATTGCTCATGGGTGAGTGAAATCAGCGCGGTCCGAAAGGCGGGCAACACTTCCAACCGCTCACTCAAGGCAAATCCGATAAGTTTGAGCCTATCGGGCAAACTGGTGTCATAAACCATGCGGTGAATATGAGCGTGGTCCAGCCCCATGCCTATTAAAGCAGCCGCAATCAGATGGGTTTTAGCCGTAACTGATGGAAACCTGAAAGAACCTGTATCGGTCATAATACCGCAATAAATACAGGCGGCAATGTCCAAGGTGACTCTATCCAATTGTCCGGAGGCCTCTATAAACTCGAATACCATCTGTGCTGTGGAGCACACTTCGATATCAGAGAACAACACATCAGGAAAGGAATCAGGGCCGCGGTGATGATCCATCATTATACAGGGAGTGCCTGATTTGGGAAGGTGTTCAGCAATTTTCCCGGTGCGCGAAGGGGTGTTGAAATCAAGTAAAAAAATCAATTCTGCCTCTTCTATAAGACCTTTCCCTGTTTGCTCATCTTTTTCAAATACAATCAGGTCAGAGGCCCCCGGCATCCATGACAAAAAGGAAGGAAACAAATCGGGTACCATCACACGTGATGCCTTGCCTAACCTCTGCAGATAGTGCTGCATGGCCAATGAAGAGCCTATAGCATCTCCATCCGGGCTTTTGTGGGTGATTATCAAAATGTTCTCGGCCGCATTAATCAATGCATGGGCCTTCGCCATTTTTTCGGGGGTAAAAATCATCGTCAGGTTCAATTCAGGGCAAAGGTGCAGATTAATGTTCCCTCAATCGTGAGACCCGGTACCAATTGTTGGCAAAAAGACAAGAAATTCGCGGCATGTTGAAACTCATTTTGTTTGCCGTCCTGCCTATGGCGACTCTATTGGCCCCGCACAAATTTTATGTCAGCAACACAACCATTGACCATCGACCCTATAAAGGCACCTTTGAAATCACGATGAAGATATTTACGGATGACTTAGAAGCAGCTTTGAGCGCACGTGCCGGAAAACCCATCGTGATGTCTCAAGGCCCATCTTCCACAGAACAAAGCACCCTTATCCGCGAATATCTGGAAAGTCATTTTTTCATCAAATCAGACGGCATAAAGCTGATTCAGAATTATGTAGGAAAAGAAACCGAGTATGACCTAACCTATGTTTATTTGGAGTGCACCGAAAGTTCTCCACCCGGCATCATCGAGGTCACCAATCGCGTGCTTACCGAAATCTATCCCGATCAAATCAACATTGTCCATTTTCATTTCGGAGGTAAAAAGACAACCCAAGCACTCGACATCAAAACGCCATCTATCGAGATCAGACCATGACCAAGAAAGAAAAGGCTTCCTACATAATGGCCGAGTTGGAGAGCCTCTATCCCGAAACACCCGTTCCTTTGATTCACAAGGATGCCTATACACTCTTAGTAGCCGTGCTACTTTCGGCTCAATGCACTGATGAGCGTGTCAATAAAATTACCCCTACCCTGTTTGCCCGAGCCGACAATCCGGAACAAATGTCAATGTTGCCTGTATCCGAAATCGAGTCCATTGTGAGACCATGCGGCTTGAGTCCGGCCAAAAGCAAAGCCATCAGTGGGCTGTCCAAAATCATCATTGAAAAACATGCAGGCCACGTGCCGCGTACTTTCGAGGAGTTGGAAGCGCTGCCGGGTGTGGGTCACAAAACCGCCTCGGTGGTGATGTCCCAAGCTTTTGGGGTGCCCGCCTTTCCGGTAGACACACATATCCATCGACTTATGACCCGTTGGGGGCTTACCTCGGGAAAAAACGTAGTCCAAACCGAAGCCGATGCCAAAAAGCTTTTTCCCCGGGATAGATGGAACAAATTGCATCTGCAAATCATCTTTTACGGTCGTCAATTCTCTCCTGCCCGCGGTGCCAACCCTTTGAAAGATTTTATCACCGCGCATGTAAGCGGGTCAGGCATTGAAAAAAGGGAGAAAAAATAAATCTTGGAAGAGAAGTTGAATTTCGAAACAAAGAAGCGATATTTGCCGCCCTTTTCCTGACGAGGATAAGGATTAACAAATTCATTAATTAACAGGGTTTCGGACCCTTCAAACAATTAATTCATGCCTGTAAAAATCAGATTACAAAGACACGGAAAGAAAGGCTACGCCTATTTCCACATTGTAGCAGCCGACTCAAGAAGCAAAAGAGATGGCCGTGCCATCGAGAGAATCGGCACCTACAATCCCAACACCAACCCGGCCACCATTTTGTTGGACAATGATGCAGCCCTGCGCTGGTTGAACAACGGTGCTCAACCCACCGACACTGCGCGTGCTATCCTTTCATACAAAGGAGTGCTGTACAAGCAACATTTGCTCAAAGGCGTAGCAAAAGGCGCCCTGACTGCTGAACAAGCCGAAGCCAAATTCCAAAAATGGTCGGACGAGAAAGAAGCTCGCATCCAATCAAAACGCAACAACCTGAGCAAGGCTCAGCAAGATGCGTTGACCGCCAAAATTGCTGCTGAGCGCGCTGTGAATGCCGCCCGCGAAAAAGAATTGGCCGCGAAATTGGCCGCTGCCGAAGCCGCTGCAGCTCCCGCTGTGGAAGAAGTTCCTGCCGAAGCTGAAGAAGTAGTAGCCGAAGCGCCTGCAGTTGAGGAAGTTGTTGCTGAAGCCCCTGCCGCTGAAGAAACTGCTCCCGAAGCACCCGCAGCCGACACTGAAGAACAAGCCTGATCCAAAAGGCCAATCCCATAATTGTCAAAAGGCCGTTCAACACGAACGGCCTTTTTTATTAGCCAACAAGGGAAAAATGAAAAAAGAAGACTGCTACAGGCTGGGCCAAATAAGAAAACCGCACGGGTTCAAAGGCGACCTCACTGCCTTTTTGGACGTTGACAACCCGGCCGACTATCTTGAACTGGATATCGTCTTTTGCGAGCAAGGTTCTGCTCTAATTCCTTGGGCAATCGAGTCCATCGAGTTGAAAAATAAAGGACTGGTTAAACTCAAGTTGGAAGGCATTGACGATGAAGGCTCAGCAAAAGCCATGTCGGGCTCAACACTTTGGCTACCCGTGGCATTGCTGGAAGATGCTGATGACACCGCTGCTTATCTTCACAACCTCATAGGCTATGAAGTGGTTGACTGTTCGTTTGGACCATTGGGCACCGTGGCGGAAGTTATCGAACACCCGGGCAACACCTTGCTGAAGCTCACCGGTGCAGGGAATGAAAAAATAGTCCCATATCAAACTGCATTTATCAAAAAGACAGACAAGTCCAAACGCACACTTACCCTCGAATTGCCTGAAGGGTTTGACACGCTGTGGGCCTGAAAAGGAACACAAACAGACTGAAAGTCAGAAACCGTCCAAAGCGTTAACTCAGGAACAATGTGAGGTTAAATCCTGTGCACCGGACGGGCGGTTTGCTACCCGTAAATGGTTGAAAACTCTATGTCTTTTCTCTGGCCATCGAGCCATTTTCCGTGCAATTTGGCAATGCCGAAAGTCGAACAAACGACCTCTTCGCTCAGCAAAATCCAACGGGACATGGCCAAGAAAAAAGCGCAAAAAATCTATGTCATCGACACTTCGGTGTTGCTTCATGACCACGACAGCATCCTAAATTTTGAAGACAATTTGGTCGCCATCCCTATCACGGTTTTGGAAGAACTTGACAAGTTCAAAGTAGGAAACGATATCAAGAATTTTGAAGCCCGTGAGTGCATCCGAATCATAGATAGGCTTTCGAATGGACACACGCTCAAAGACTGGATACCTGTAGGCAATGTCCATGGTGGCAAATTGTCAATTGTGATGGACCAAGATTTTGATCATGATGCCGAACGCATTTTTGATTTTAAGAAAAATGACCACCGCATTCTGAACAGCGCCATTAGACTCCAAAGAGAAAATCCCGGCTCCAAAGTCACCTTGGTGACCAAGGACATCAACCTGCGCATTAAAGCCAAAGCACTTGAAATACCGGCCGAGGACTACAAAACCGGAAAGGTCAAGGGCAGCCCCGCTCAATACACCGGCAGCAGTCTGGTGGAGGATGTAAAGGGCGAAGAAATAAGGAAATTTTATCAAGATGGATTCTATGACTCGCCCAAGTTTTTGGGAAAAGAGCCCATATCTAACCACTATTACATTATTAAGAATGGCTCATCCTCGGCCCTTGGATTCTACAATGGAGACTTGGATAGGCTAGAAAAAGTGGACAAGGTTTACGCCTATGGCATTAAACCCAAAAATGCCGAGCAAACCTTTGCGATGCATGCTATTCTGAATCCGGACATCAAGCTGGTCACAATAAGCGGGGTGGCAGGCACGGGAAAAACCCTGCTTGCTTTAGCGGCTTCACTGGAAATGAAAAACAAGTACAACCAAATCATTTTGGCCCGACCCATAGTGCCATTGAGCAACAAAGAAATTGGTTACTTGCCGGGAGATGCGCAAGAAAAAGTCAATCCTTACATGCAACCGCTTTGGGATAATTTGAACTTTATCAAGCACCAATTCGGGGAAAACGAGAAAAAGCGCAAGGCCCTGGAAGAAATGATACGAGAGGACAAAATTAGTATTACGGCCCTGGCCTTTATTCGCGGGCGAAGCCTATCGGACGTTATTTTCATTGTTGACGAGGCGCAAAACCTCACGCCTCACGAAGTGAAAACCATCATCACGCGAGCGGGTGAAAACACAAAAATCATACTGACGGGTGACGTAAAACAGATAGACACCCCTTATCTGGACGAGCAATCCAACGGACTCAGCTATGTAATGGACAGGCTCAAAGGCCAACCACTTTATACCCACATCACATTGGAAAAAGGGGAAAGAAGCGAATTGGCGAATTTGGCTAATGAGTTTTTGTGAGAGGTAGAGATTTCAACTGACATCGCTTCACCCTTTGCCCGCGTGGGATAGCGTTTACATTTGCCCGAGTGAAGCGCCTCACCGACCATTTACGTGTTCTGATGCTCCGCATGGGTCTGTCCTTTGTGGCCCTCTTGTTATCGCAGTTTTACTACCTGATTGTCAATTATCATCACTTCGAACCGGCCGAATTTGGTCTTTGGTATGGCATGTCGGTTTTCTTGATTTCGGCTGTCTGTTTTGTCAATGCACCCCTGCTGGTTCTTGAAATGTTTCCTCATCCCTGGCGACTTAAAAGTTGGTACCGCAAAGCTCTTCGGTTGGTTTTTATCTCCACCAATACATTGGCTCTTGCCGCCAATCTTGCTGATGCGCATTTTTTCGCCTACACCCTCAAGCGCTCTACAGCTGACGTATTGGACATGATGGCGCGCGACACAGGTATGCTGGCCCTCGTTCCTTCTTTTCTCCGTGACTATTGGCCTGCCGCATTGATCCTGGTGCTTTTGACCGTTGGGCTGGTGTGGGCTGATAAAAGAATTCGTCTGCGTTTTCAAGCACGCGAGCGTCTCACTCTTGCCTTTGCGATGCGGCATACGTTGCTTTTTGTCTTGGTTTTTGGCTTGGCTGTGTTTGTATCACGCGGTGGCTTCAGGCTCAAGCCAATAGCACCCATCTCCGCCAATGGATACACCATTCCGGCCAATGTGCCATTGGCACTTAACACTCCTTTTACCGTGATTCGCACAATGGGCAGTGGTACTTTTTCCATTCCCTTATACATGACGCCCGAGGAAGCCGCAGAGGTTTACGCCATGACTCAACAAATAAAGGGAATGAGTCGCGATACGCCCCCTAACGTGGTTGTCATCATTCTGGAGAGCTTCGGAAATGAATTTGTTCCTCAACGAAAACCGGTTTCGGTGACGCCTTTTCTTGACTCTCTGCTCGGTCGGTCTTTATGTCCGCTCATTGGAATGGCCAACGGACAACGTAGCATTGATGCCCTTCCCGCTATTATTTCCGGCATTCCCTGTTTGATGAATGCGCCATTTGTATCGTCCGTCTATGGAGGAAATCAGGTGGAATCCATCCCCAAAAAACTGGACAAAATGGGCTATTACTCTTCTTTTTTTCACGGAGGAAACAATGGGACAATGGGCTTTGACGACTATACCCGTTCGGCCGGATTTGATAAATACATCGGGCTGAACGAGTACCCTGATCCCAATGACAATGACGGCACTTGGGGTGTTTATGACGAGCCCTTTTTGCAGTTTTCGATAGATAAAATAAGCAGCCAAAAAGCGCCATTTTTCTCGTGCATTTTCACCTTATCCAGTCATCACCCTTATTCCGTTCCGGCACATTTGGCATCTGCATTTCCCGAAGGACTCAGCCCTTTGGAACGCTCAATAAGCTACACTGACTACAGTTTGAAGATGTTTTTCCAATCCGCAGCCCGCACTTCATGGTTCCAAAACACTGTATTTGTTATTACTGCCGACCATAGTCCTGCCTCAGATCATCCTTTCTTTCGCAATGAGGCGGGAAGATTTTTGGTCCCCGTTGGTTTCTATTCTGCCAATCCCGATTTAATACCCAAAAGTGTCAATCCCATGGTTCAACATGCTGATTTGCCGGCAGCCATACTTCATCTGGCGGGTTATAACGGCCCGTTTTTCTCAGTGGGAAAAAACCCTTTCTACCCTCAAACAGAGCACGTGGCAGCGTGTTTCACCAATGAAATATTTCAGATGAATGATGGCCGCTATCTCTATCAATTTGATGGCGAAAAAACATTGGCGTTGTTTGATTGGCCAATCGATTCGCTCTTGACCAACAATTTGGCCGATACACACCCCGAATTGGTTTCGCGATTTGAAATTCGCATGAAGGCCTTGCTGACCAACTTTGGCACGGCCATTTCGACCAACAAAATGACCACTGAATGATGGCCATTTTTTTCATAGTCAATCCTAAGGCAGGTACGCAGAGCAAGACGCCTATCGTCATGATGATTCGCGAAGAGGCCAAAAAGCGAGGCGTAGAAGTGGAAATTGCATCAACACAATATCACGGGCATGCGCGTGAGTTGGCGACAAATGCCGTGGCCGCGGGCTATCTAAATGTTGTGGTATGTGGAGGAGACGGCACGATGAACGAAGTAGCCACAGCCCTGTGTGGCACAGATGTTCGAATGGGTATTATTCCCATGGGTAGCGGCAATGGGCTAGCCCGTTCTTTAGGCATCAGCATGATTCCCCGCAAAGCCCTTGAAGTTATTTGGAGCCAAAACGCTTGCTTGATTGACATGGTGCGCATGGGCGACTACAAATTCGCAGGTGTAGCGGGGCTTGGATTTGATGGCTTGATAGCGCGCCAATTCGACCAAAGTCCACAGCGCGGACTGAGGCAATATGCGCGCTTGGTTCTGCGCGCGCTCAAACAAAGACAGTCTTTTGATTTCGAAATTTCTTTGGACCAAAACCAACCAATACGAGCCATTGCCTTGATGGTCAATGTGTCAAATACCGGTCAGTTTGGAAATGAAGTCTACATTTCACCTATATCAATTCCGGATGACGGCACCATTGAGTTGACCATTACCTGCGATTCCGATTTTTGGGGCATCATTGATTTTGCTTGGAAAGTTTTCCGAAAAAGGACAAACACCTCAAAAATGGTCCGCACATTTAGCGCTCATCAAATAACAATCAGACACAAAGGCGTACCGGCACACTTGGACGGTGAGCCGGTCGAAATGCCCGAGGAAGAACGATTTGAAGTGGTGCCCCGATCGCTGTGGGTGCTTACTCCACAATGAGGGTGGAATAGAGCAATCCCGCAGGATGCTCCACTCGAATGATGTAATAGCCGCCCGACAACGAAGACACATCCAGTGTGTACTGTCCCGAAGTCATCCACTGATATTGAGTACCGGTTTGCTCAATGCCCATCAAGTTGCAAATGCTGATTTTTGCTTTGAATTGGCCTGCCCATGCCGGAATTTCCACTTTCACGTGAGCGGATGCAGGATTGGGATAAGTGCGCAATTTTTTACTTTGCTCAGCCTTCGCCTCTTCAACGGATTGGAAAAAAAAGTCCTTTGGCTTTACCACAAAGAAACCGTTGTACATGGAATTAACCACCACATTGCCACTGGCGAAATAGGGATAATTGCTCCACGAACCATTGTATCCGACAGCATTGCTATTGGGTTCAGTGTCGAAATACCCTGCCTCGAACAGGTTGGCTTGCCCAACGTTTTCGAGATTCAAAATGCGTAATCCTCCACTATAGTTTGACTCGAAAACATAGTTGCCACGAGTGTACAAATTGTGGTCAGAACTGGCAATGGAAGAAACATAAGAGCCAATGTGGACGGGATTGTCCAAATCCTGCACATCCCAAATCAGGGTGCGGGTATTCATCCCAAAGTTGGTTTCGTCCATCTCATCATCCAACAAAAAGAACTTGTGGTCTTCTGTCAACCAGCCTTGGTGCGTGTAGCCCAAATCTGAGTATCCGCTGGTAGCAATCAACTGAACATCAGCTTTATCTGTAACATCAGCAATGGAAAACTTAGTCGCATTGGCCAAAAAAGCAATTTCTTTACCCACCCATGCAGCATCAGGGCCATCGTAAATGACTACCTGGGTGTCGTGCGTATAACCGTCTGTTGCAAATTCGCCTGCAATCACAGGATTCAGCGGATCATTGATGTTCACAATGTGCAGCCCTCCATTGAATGTGTTGCTTCCCACGCAGTATGCATATCCTGTGGATTCATTGATGGCGATGTTGTGCGCATTGCCAAATTGACCATAGTGAGCAGTTTCTTCAAAAGTGTTGCCTGTGCCTACCACAGAATCCAATTGCAAAAGGTCAAACACCTGCAAACCGTGGTTACCTGCTTCAGAAACAATAAAAGCGTAGTCATTAAAAACCTTGGCATCGCGCCACAAAGACGGTGTAGTATGCGTGTGCAAATCACCCAGATAAATAGGATTGACGGGGTCTGTGATATCAATAAATGATGTGCCCGTGCTGCGGCAGGCGATGGCATACTCGCGGCCGGTCACTGGGCTGGTCCATCCCCAGATGTCATTCATGTTGGCACCGCCTCCAATCTGGTCGATGGGTAGATGCGACATCAGATCGACATTGAGGCATGGAAACTCTCCGGCAAAGCCATTTTCGCAGAGGGTTTGGGCATTTGAAAAAGAAAAGGATAAAGCTGCAAAGGCAGCGGTAAGAGCAATTTTTGGTTTCATAAACTGTATTACCATTTTGAAGAAATTTTCTCTACCTCTTCAATAGATAAAAAATGTCCACGGCTGATCTCGTCCTCGGCTTGCTTAATGCAGCGGATGAAGTCGCTCTTGATGATTCGGACGCCATTGGGCCTATAGCCAATGACTTTCATGTCTGATTGACGGTCATAGTCAATGTCGTCCATCACACCTTTGAGACGCACCAACGATTCGGTGTCCTCTTGGGCCGAAATCCATTTGATAAGTTGCATTTGCAGATCAGAAAATGCCATCGAGTAGGTTTCAAAAAATTCAAGGCGTGAAGATACTCTGATTCGTCCAATCAGCATCGCACCATGGGCTTCCCGGTTGGAAAGCCGACAGGTCTATCTTTGCGCCCATGAATGAGGAAAAACTTCGTCCCAAACATCCCGCGGGCAGGCCTTTTATGGTATTTGCAGACGCTGATGGCAATGTGTTTGAGGATGAGCATTATTTGGCTGTGGGCCGCACGGGATTTGATGTGGTGGCTTTGGAGCCCGAGGATTTCATCGAATTGCCCGAGGGCAGTGACTTTTTCAACCTACCCGACCGTGTGCCATATGGGCTCAATCCCAAAAGTGGCGAAATTGAGTTGGTAGACGCTGTTACGGCCGTAGCCGTTTTCGTTTCTCCCGCTCACACTCAAACTTTTTTGGCAGCATTTGCCACCGATGACCAAGCGCCCACGCTCCCACTCTATGCTTACACGGCCGTGGGTTGGTACGATGGAAAATTTTACGCTACCGCAGTGCGCATTGATCCGGATGAAAGACAGGACTACGAGCAGTTTGATTGCGATTTGGTCGAAAATAAAACTCGCGAAAAACTGGCTCTTTTCCCTCACAACAGGCTCATACAACATTTGGGCAATATGTGCAGCCTGACCTATACCTGTCCTGCAGCTCGTAATTATTTCATGGGTCGTTGGGAATGTCCGCTGCCTGCATCGCCTGCATGCAACAGCAATTGTTTGGGTTGCATCAGCTTCCAACCTGATGAGCATGGTTTCAGCAGCACACAAGACAGACTCAATTTTCGTCCAACGGTCGAAGAGTTTGTTGAAATAGCCGTGCCCCACCTTCAGCAAGCTGACAGAGCAATTGTCAGTTTTGGCCAAGGTTGCGAGGGAGAACCTTTACTGGTGTGGGAGACCTTGCGCGATGCCATCATTGAAATCAGAAAACAAACCAAGCGCGGCATTATCAATATCAACACCAATGGTTCCAAACCGCGTGCGGTGGAAGAATTGTGCAAAGCAGGTCTCAACTCCATTCGGGTAAGTACCAACAGCGCTCGCAAAGAGATTTATGAGAAATATTATCTTCCCAACAATTATCGCTTTGAGGACATAGTCGAATCAGCAAGCATCGTGCGTGAACATGGCGGGTGGGCGTCCATCAATTATTTCACTTTTCCGGGCATGACCGATTTGGAGGTCGAATACAGGGCACTCCGCAAGTTCATCCAACAAGCAGATTTAACCATGATCCAATGGCGCAATTTCAACATCGACCCTGACTGGTATTTGGAAAAACTCAACCAACCGGGATTAGAAACCGGCTTGGGAATAAAAAGTATCATGGAACGTATCCGTGCCGAATTTCCGCACTTGGCTTTTGGCTACTTCAACCCACCTGCTGAAGTGCAAGCCCGATTTCTTGCCCTCAGAAGTTGACGAAAACCGGAGCCTCGGGATTTGTTTTGTTGTAGCCGCTTTCATTATCTGAGCGCTGCTTGGCAATCCACTTGAGTGCATCGGACTCTTCGGAGAAAAACCTTGTGGGGACCTTAGGCTTGTTCACTGCTAAATAAACGTTGCTCACCAACCGCATGGGCAATGAATTAATTAAGAATGCTTCTGCGATACGATGGGTGGTTACATACGGGTGTGAAGCTTTACGAGAACGTACCTCATGTCCAAAATTGACATGGATGTTTCGCAAGTCAAGAAGCAGAAAGTGTCTCCGTTGACCCATCAATTCAATACAATCATTAAGCAGTTCGAGATATTGAGGCAACTGCATTTCCTCCCCCAAATCTTTCATTTTGACGTACAAAATGTCCGATTCTCGAATAGCAATAAAGGCCGATGCGGTTTCTTTCATCTTCCAAGCATTGACACCCCCGGCCATTCATCATCCAAAAGCCAGACTTCGTCCGGATTTCGGTGTTAAGTAAAGTGAAGGTAAACACTTTTGCCTCCTAAACTAACTTTCCTTTACCGAAATTTTCTTTCGCTTCGATGATTTAGCCCAATAAGACCTGAAACCAGCGACCAAGCATGCAAACGCGAGCATTGATTTTTATGATTACCACAACGGTATTACTGCTGTTGTTGGATGTTTATGTTTTTCGGGGAGTCAAAATGCACATCTCGCAGTTTTCTTCGGGCTGGAAAAAATTCTTTTCGTGGCTCTATTGGCTGCCCACCTTGGCTTTTGTGCTGTTGCTGGCATATTTGTTCATCAATGGTCAGGCTATTAGTGCTACACGTTCATTTCGTCCCTTCTATTTCGCATTTGGCTTTGCGCTCACTCTGCTTTTGCCCAAGCTTCTTTACAGCTTTTTCTTGCTCACTGAAGACATAACCCAAGTAATCCGCTATGTGATAGCCAAACTGTCCACCCCCAAATCCGAGGTTGACCAAAGCCACGCTATTACGCGGTTGCAGTTTATTTCTCAAACAGGGCTGGTACTTTCAGGCCTTTTTATGGGTTCGATTGTCTATGGAATCGTTAAAGGAAAATACGCCTTCCGCTTTTTATCCGAAACGATCGCGAGTGTCAAGTTTCCCAAAAGCGCCCCACCTCTAAAAATCATTCAAATCAGCGATACCCACCTCGGCAGTTTTGCACCCGAAGACCCCCTGGAAATGCGCTACTTGATAGACGAAATCAACTCGCGCAAACCGGATTTGATTTTTATGACCGGTGACTTGGTAAACAACTATGCCTCAGAAGCCGAACCCTGGATTGATTTCTTCGCCTCGCTCAAAGCCAGTTTGGGTAAATACTCTGTTTTGGGTAACCATGATTATTCAGACTATGTGCCTTGGCCCAATGAGGAAGATAAAGCCGAAAACCTGCGTCAATTGGAGAGAATCCATCGCGACATGGGTTTTCGATTGCTCAAGAACGAACATGAGGAGATTTCGGTTGGCGATGAGCACATCTCTGTAATCGGTATTGAAAATTGGGGCGAGGGAGGTTTTGCCAAATATGGTGACCTGGAAAAAGCCCTGCGCAATGTAAATCCGGCTCATTTCAAAATCCTCCTGTCTCACGACCCCAGCCACTGGGAAGCGCAAGTGATGGGCAAAAAAGACATCGATCTTACGCTATCCGGACACACACACGGCATGCAGTTCGGGGTGGAGATTGGTTCGCTGCGATTCAGTCCCGTTCAGTTTCGATACAAACGTTGGGGCGGGCTTTACAGAGAAGGAGTTAACCACCTCTACGTCAACCGCGGATTTGGATTCTTGGGATTTCCGGGCCGTGTAGGTATGCCCCCCGAAATCACCGAAATTGTTATTAACTCCAAAGCTTGAAGGGCAACCAATCTTAGTCAACAGTTGTCTGAGAGCCTGACAACATCAAATTGTTGTTGGCATTTTAGCGCAATTATTGGTAGTTTTACCCCATCAAATCAAACAACATGAGAAAATCACTTTTCATCCTCTCACTCGCATTCGGCATTTCGGCCGCTGCTCAAGCTCAAACTTACACACCTGACCAAGTAGATTTGGCTCCATTGTGGGAAGGTTGTGCAACTGCTGAGTGCTCTAATCAAAAAATGGCCGATTTCATTACCGCCACCATGTTCTACCCTCCTTATGCCAAAGAAAACGGTATTCAAGACAAGGTATACGTGAAATTCACCGTGTTCGAAACAGGCCGAGTGGGCAATGTCAGCATCCAACAGAGCAACGGCACCATGCTGGACCGCGAAGCCGGACGTGTTATCAACATGATTCCGCAAATGGCGCCAGCTGTGAAAAACGGACAAAATGTGGCCGTTCAATATGTAGTTCCCGTTTGGTTCAAACTGGACTAAGCGTTCTTCAATAAAAACTCAATTTTGCAAAAAAGCCCCGTCAACATTGACGGGGCTTTTTTGTGCTTCAAGATTTTCCGGGCCAAAAGAAAGAGCCGTTTTCCATTGCTGAAAAACGGCCCCGATTAATAGGTTCTGACTATTAAATCAAGGCTTAAAAGTGCCTTTAAAGCTTTGTTGGTAGGCCGTCCACTGTTCTTGAGTGGTGACGGTTTTGTAGTCATTTTGGGCAAAAAGCTTCAAATAGATTTCAATTTCTGCCGGACCCTTGTATCCGGGAATGGGCGAAATGATGTCCATTTTCTCATCCATATACACGATGGTGGGATATGCCGACACGCCCAAGCTGCGCGCCAGTTGGTGCACACCATTGCGACCTCCGGCCTTGTTGGGGTCAAAATCAGGATTTGTAAAAGTCTGGCCTTTGAAAGTGACTGTAGGAGCAGACTCCGCATCAAACTTCACAGCGTAGTAGTATTTGTTGATGTAGTCAATCACGTCCTGATTGGTGAATGTGTTCTGCATCATCATTTTGCAAGGTCCGCACCATTGGGTATAGACGTCCATCAGCACTTTTCGGGGTTGTTTTTTTTGGGCGGCTTCGGCCTCTTCGATACTGATCCAATTGATGGTGCGCGTCTGGGCCACCACCAACAAAGGCAAAGAGAGAGCGGCAAGGAGGAAGATTTTTTTCATGAAAGATTTATTTGATTTTGCAAACCCAAGAACCACACCGGAACCGGGAATGACTGCAGTAAAGGTGAAAAAAAACGGCCCGGATAAATCGGGCCGAATTATGCTAAAAACCTATCATTGAATTAACGAATCAATTAATGCCGTGCATTCTCTTTTGAAGCCATTTGTGAATGACAAACAACAAGATGGCTGCACCTCCGCTCAATGCGATGAACACGGTGAAAAACGTAAACAAGTTATCAATCGTGATTCCAAAAAACACAGGAAACTCAACCGGTGCAGCTGAAGCATCACCACCTGATGGTGGTATCAACGCACTTAATGTTCCTGCAAATTTATTGGCTGCGGCATTGGCCAAAAACCAAGTACCCATAAGCAGGGATGACAATCTCAAAGGAGCCAATTTGCTCACCATGCTCAATCCGATTGGTGACAGACACAGTTCGCCCATAGTGTGCAAAGAATACAGTGTCAATAACCACCACATACTGATTTTGGTGGATGGGTCAACACCGTTCACGCCTATAGCAATGACAATGTAGCCCAAGGCCAACAAACCCAGACCAATGGCCATTTTTAAAGGAGAGGATGGCTCCATTCCTCTGCGCCCCAATCGAATCCACAACATGTTGAATAGCGGAGCCAATCCGATAATCAACAGTGGGTTTACACTTTGAAAATAAGAAGCGGGCATTTCCCAACCGCCAATATGCCTGTTGGTTTGTTGATCAGCAAAAAGAGTCAATGAAGCGCCTGCCTGTTCAAAACAAGCCCAAAAGAAAATCACGAAAAAGGCCAAAATAAAGATGACCGAAATCCGCTGCTTCTCTTGGCTGACCAGTGATTTGTCACTGAATATGACAAATGGAATGACAATCATTGCTCCGTATATGAGAATGGCAATTGGGTCAAATTCCATCCCGATTGCTTCGGATATTTTTCCAAAAAACGAGGTCATCGCAGGTGATTCACTCACCATGGTTTTGAAATTGAGCAGAAAGAACATCAATCCAATGGTGCCCAACACAATGAGAATTGTCTTCAAATCCATAGCTTTTTTGGGCATTCCCAGTGGCTCCCCTTTGTCAGAAACGATGTATTTGTTCTTAAGCAACTCAAACGAAATCACACTGATTACCATTCCGATACCTGCAGCCAAGAATCCATACTTAAAGTCATAAATGCTGTCGGTATCACCCAATCCACCGCATACAAGAGGGCTGAAAAAAGCTCCCAAGTTGATTCCCATATAGAAAATGGTAAAAGCACCATCTAAACGAGAATCATTAGCCGGATACAACTGACCCACCATAGTACTGATATTCGGTTTGAAAAAACCATTGCCAATTATGAGCAAGGTCAAACCGGCCCACATAGCACTTATGGCTCCCGGACTTGCCGCTCCTTCGGTAACCATTCCCCCGCTGAAAAACAGTAAAAACTGACCAATGGCCATCAAAACTCCTCCAACTAAAATACTTCGTCTATTGCCCCAATATCTATCACTGATGTAACCACCCAACAACGGGGTCAGATAAACAAGCCCGGTGAAACTCCCGAAAATATTGGAAGCTTCAGCACTGTTCATCAAAAGTGCCTTGGTAATAAAAAGGATAAAAATGGCTCGCATTCCATAGTAGCTAAACCGTTCCCACATCTCAGTGAAGAATAGAAGGTAAAGCCCTTTGGGATGACCCTTTTGAGGTGTCACAATGGTTTGTGTAGAGCCTCCTTGGCCGTTGTCAATGATTTCATCTGCCATAGCAATAAGGTATTATTTGGTTTACGTTGGCGCCAAAGCTATCAAAATATGCAAGCGGTTGACGGCTCAACACAAAATCACCTTAGAGGTTCTTTTCCACAAAGTTCAGCATCATGTCATAGAGATGCAAGCGGGTGTTGCCCCCATATATGCCGTGGTTTCTATCGGGATAGATAAATAAATCGAACTGCTTGTTGGCCTTCACCAGAGAATTGATCATCTCCATGGTATTTTGATAGTGTACATTGTCATCGGCCGAGCCATGGACCAGCAATAGTTTCCCCTTCATTTTCTCCGTGTGGTTGATTGGCGAATTGTCGTCATAACCGGTGGGATTTTCCTGCGGTGTCTGCATGAAACGCTCGGTGTAGATGCTGTCGTAGTATCGCCAGTTGGTCACAGGTGCCACGGATATACCCGCTGTGAACACATCAGCGCCCTTGGTCATGCAGAGCAGTGTCATATAGCCTCCATAGCTCCAACCTTGCACTCCAATGCGTTTGGCATCCACATAGCTTTGTGAGCCCAGCCACTTGGCGCAGTCTATCATGTCTTCAGTTTCCAATTTGCCCAATTGCAGATAAGTGCTGTGCTTGAACTTACGGCCTCTGTATTGCGTTCCGCGTGGGTCGCAACTCACTACGATGTAGCCTTTTTGAGCCAACATTTGGTGCCAGAAGAAATCGCGACCTCCCCAGCTGTCCCTTACCGTATTGCTTCCGGGACCTCCATAAATGCTCAAATAGATAGGGTACTTTTTCACCGGATTAAAATCCTTGGGCTTAATCATCCAGCAGTTCAGCTCTTCGCCCGTGCTGTTTTTGAAGGTGAAAAACTCCTTTTTACTCAGCTGGTATTTCTCCAACCGCAGTTTCAGATTGGTATTATCCTTCAGTTTTCGCAGCTCTTTGCCGTCCTTCCCCGAGTTGAGTGATATGTACGCGGGTGTGTTGGCATCTGAATGAAAATTGATGTAGTAAGCGAATGTCGCACTGAATATGGCCGAATGCGTGCCTTTTTGTGTGCTCAACTTGCGCATGCCTTTGCCGGTCAAGGGCACCGCATAGACATGCTGTTCAATGGCCGACTCTTTGGACGCTGAAAAATAAACCGACTTGCTTTTGGGCTCATAGCCATAGAAATCAATTACGTCCCAAGGTCCGCGGGTCAGTTGGGCCACTTGGTTGCCTGTCATATCGAAGTGATAGATGTGGTTGTATTCATCTTTTTCACTGTTCCACAAGTAGCCTTTGCCATCTGGCAGAAAAATTAAATTGTCATTGACATCTATATAGGTGCTCGCTTTTTCATTGTAAATAGCGGTGCAAGGCACAGTTACGCCCACCGCTTTCGGCATATCAGTCAACAGAAATTTGAGTTCGTTTTGGTGGCGATTCATTTTCATCACGCACAAGCCTCCATTGTTGGTAGACCATTTGATGCGCGGGAAATACATGTCAGGCTCCATGCCGGTGTCTACTTTCAGGGTTTTTCCGGTGGGGATGTCATATATGTGTATGCTCACCACTGCATTGTCCTCTCCTGCTTTGGGATATTTGAAAGAATATTGATCGGGATACAATTGACCATACATCGCCATCTGAAACTCACGAACACCCGATTCATCAAAACGGTAAAAGCCGATGCGGTCGCTGCCGGGCGACCATTGAAACCCTTTGTCAAAACCGAATTCCTCTTCATACACCCAGTCGGTTGCTCCGTTGATCACATGGTTCCACTTGCCGTCCGTGGTGATTTGGGTCTCTTTGCCTGAAGTCAGTTCAACCCAAAACAGGTTGTTGTCGCGTACAAAAGCCACGCGCTTGCCATCAGGTGAAAACTCCGCCAGGCGTTGCTTCCCCTTGCTGAAATCGGTAAGCGGCATGGTGGTTTTAGAGCTCAAGTCGTGGATATAGTAATTGGCCGAAGAACTGTGGCGATACATAGCCTCGGACTCGGTCACGATGAGCAGTTTTTTCTCATCTGCGCTGAAATCATAGTCTTCGATGGTCAGCGCAGCTTTCGCTTCGGCTTCTCCAACCTTTTTGGCCTGAAAAACCGAGGCATCCGAAGCTAAAATAGCCACGGTGTCGCCTGTCAAATAGGCCAATTTTACGATGGTGGTGCCGTCTTTTCCCTTGCCGAAAGAAGTGTAGTGAACCCCGTCATTCATAGACCGAATACCCGACACCGACTCGCCCGAAAATTCGCCCGAGGCCCAAATGAGCTTGTTGGTGATGGATTCTTGGGCAGAACCGAAAGCCGAAAGAAAAAGCAGAGAAACAGACAAAATGAGTGTGCGCATGTGCAAAGTGATAAGGAGTGATGAGAAATGATTATCCGAGGGCAAAACTATATTTACCGCCATCGCGGCCGAAGGTAAAAAGACAAATCCCGACCGATAGACACAGAATGACGAACGGCAAAGACAAACCCTCTTCCCGCAATTTCAACCGGATAACCGCAGCGGACATAGCGCATTTCAACACCATATGTGGATTGGACCATGTGCTGACCACTGCTGACCTCACCGAAAACTACGCCCACGATGAAACCGAAAACCTGCGCTACTATCCTGAAGTGGTGCTGCGCCCGGGCTCAACCGATGAAGTGGTAGCCGTCATGCGCCATTGCCACCAAGCCGATATTCCGATTACGCCATGCGGAGCGCGCACCGGACTCAGCGGAGGCGCATTGTGCGTTCATGGCGGAGTGGCGCTGAGCACCGAGCGGCTCAACAAAATCTTGCTCATTGACGAAGACAACCTGCAGGTGGTCACCCAACCGGGAGTCATTACCCAAGTGCTGCAAGAAACTGTGGCCGAGTGCGGACTGTTCTATCCCGTGGACCCTGCCAGCCGGGGCTCCTGTTTTATTGGGGGAAATGTGTCGGAAAATTCGGGCGGGCCGCGTGCGGTGAAATATGGCGTGACCAAGGATTTTGTCCTTAACCTGGAAGTGGTATTGCCATCGGGCCACGTCATACGTACAGGCGCCAACACGCTCAAGAACGCCACCGGCTACAGCCTCACCCAATTGATGGTGGGCAGCGAGGGCACCCTCGGCATCATCACTGAAATTACGCTTCGCCTCCTGCCCCACCCCAAAACCAATGTGCTGCTTCTGGCTCCATTTGACTCGGCCGAAAAAGCCTGCGAAGCCGTGGCAGCCATATTCAAGCTGGGCATCACCCCAAGTGCCATGGAATTTATGGAGCGCGATGCCATCCGTCTGGCTGAAGCATACACCGACACCCGCGCTTTCGCATCTGACATCATGGCTGAGGCCCTGCTGCTCATCGAACTGGACGGCAACCGCGAAGAATCTCTGCACGATGAAGCCGCGCAAATAGCCGATTTGTTGGAAAACTTTGGCTGCCGGGAAATCCTATTTGCCGATAGTCACGAGCAAAAGGAAAAACTTTGGCACCTGCGCAGAAAAGTGGGCGAGGCAGTCAAACACGCCTCTGTATATAAAGAAGAAGACACAGTGGTCCCGCGCTTTCGCTTGCCGCAATTGCTCTCGGGCACCAAAGCCATATGCCAACGACACGGCATCCGCTCGGTATGCTATGGCCATGCGGGCGATGGCAATCTGCACATCAACCTGCTCAAAGACACCATGGAAGATGACCAATGGGAAACCACTGCCCGCGCAGCCATCATCGAGATATTTCAACTCACGGTGTCGCTGGGCGGCACCCTCAGCGGTGAGCACGGTATCGGTTGGGTGCAGCGCGATTTTATGCCACTCGCGTTTTCACAGATAGAGCTCAATCTGATGCAGCGCATCAAATCTGCCTTCGACCCAACGGGTATTCTCAACCCGGGTAAAATTTTTCCTCCAGAAAATCAGTGATTTTCATAAATTATTAGAGACATGATAACCTAGAAACAAGATTCTTTCTACATTCGCCCGGTAGTGTTTTACACACATAATTAAGTTAGTTGAGAGTGAGTGGCTTCTTGCTGCTCCTTGGCGTAATTTAATAGTTTTTAGTTTTTCAGTTTAAGCCGCAAAGCCCCTATCGAGGGGCTTTGCCATTTTTATATCCATGCAGCACTACGACATTGTCATATTGGGAGCCGGGGCAGCCGGATGTTTCGCAGCCATTCGCTGCAAGGAACTCAGCCCGCAAGCCCGTGTCTTGATTTTAGAAAAATCGGCACGCACACTGGACAAAGTCCGCATCTCGGGTGGAGGGCGGTGCAATGTCACCCACCACCAATTTGACGCACGCGCACTCAGCCAAAACTATCCTCGTGGCGAAAAAGAACTCCTGGGGCCGCTAAAAAAATGGGGCCCCGCAGACATGGTGGATTGGCTGACAGGTCATGGGGTGACGCTCAAAACCGAAACCGATGGGCGCATGTTTCCCACCACCGACAGCAGCGCCACCATCGTTGATTTGTTCCTGGGGCTTATCCGACAATCGGACATCCACCTCATCACACAGTCGCCCGCACCCACCTTCAATGCCTCCGCGGAAGGATTCATCGTCTCAAGTGGTGAAAAAACATTCGGATGCAAAAAACTGCTCATTGCCACAGGTTCATCGCTTTCGGTTTGGGACCAACTGGCCGATTTGGGCCATGCCATCATTCCGCCCGTGCCCTCGCTTTTTAGTTTCAACAGCCGCGATGCGCTCATCACGGGCTTGCCGGGCATCTCGCTCACCGATGTCGCTCTGCGCATTCCGCAAATGCGCGCGCACCAACGCGGCCCCATGCTCATCACCCATGCAGGCCTCAGCGGACCGGCTGTATTGCGCATTTCTGCATGGCATGCCCGCCAATTGGCCGAAGTCGCCTACCGTTTTCCGTTGGTCATTGATTATTTGCCCAACCACACCCACGCGGAAATTGCCGACTCATGGGAGCAACTCAAAGCCGCCCAACCCAAAACCAAAATCGCCAACCTCCGCATTTTTCCCCTTCCGGCCCGCCTGTGGGAGCGCATCTGCCAATTGGCCGGTGTGGCCGATTTGGCATTGGCCGATTTGGGCAAAAAAGGCAAAATCCGCCTGAGCGAATTGCTCAAAAACGCCACCATTGCCATTGACGGCAAATCAACCAACAAAGAAGAATTTGTCACAGCCGGTGGCGTGGACTTGCGCGAGGTGGATTTTCGCACCATGGAGAGCAAGATTATCCCCAACCTGCACCTGGCGGGCGAAGTGCTCGATATAGACGCCATCACAGGAGGATTCAATTTTCAAGCCGCTTGGACTACGGCTGAGTTGGCCGCTCAGGCTATAGTGAGGAAGGACTGAAAGCGTTCGATTTGGTCAACCTGTTTCGGAGAATGACACAGTTTAATTTACACCCTCACTGAAAACGGTCAATGTCTATTTGGCATCGACAACTCGTCACTCATCACTCGTCACTTTTCACTTTTCACTTTTAGCTTTTAGCTTTTAACTAATCACTCCACCACCACCTTCAAAGCCTGCAAAACCTCCCCCGCCTCACTGACCAAACTCACCAATTAAACCCCCGCACTCCTTAGCAAACGACCCCAACTCTTCATCAAAAAGCCCGCAATCCCCATAAAACCCCTCAAATCCGCATGTTTCTGTCGCCCACCCCCGCACTTTCAGAGAAGCCTCCAGAGGAGAGGTGCCGAAAGAAGAGGCTTGCGAGGTTTCACACGCATCTAAACCGAATTCAATAGCTTTGGCCCCATCCAAAACAAACCACCATGGCAAACGCACTATTGAAAGGAAAAAAAGGAATCATCTTCGGAGCACTCAATGATATGTCCATCGCATGGAAAGTAGCCGAGCGCGCCCACGAAGAAGGCGCTCAAATACTGCTGACCAACGCCCCCATCGCCATGCGCATGGGCGAAATAAAAGTCCTGGCCGAAAAATGCGGCAACGCCCCCGTGGTGCCGGCAGATGCCACCAACATGCAAGACCTGGCCAACCTGTTTGACACAGCCAAAGAACACTTCGGAGGCCCCGTGGACTTTGTGCTCCACAGCATCGGCATGAGCCCCAATGTGCGCAAAGGCAAACACTACACCTCGCTCAATCACGAGTGGTATCACCAAACGCTGGATGTGTCGGGCATGTCGCTCCACCGCACCCTGCAAGTAGCCATGGAAAAAGACGCCATCAAAGATTGGGGCTCTGTGGTGGCACTCACCTACATCGCGGCACAGCGCATTTTCCCCGATTACAATGACATGGCCGATGCCAAATCACTGCTCGAAAGCATCACCCGCAGCTTTGGATATCACTATGGCGTGGCCAAAAAAGTGCGCATCAACACCATCTCCCAATCTCCCACCATGACCACCGCAGGCAGCGGAGTCAAAGGATTCAATGATTTTGTTGCCTTTGCCGAAGACATGAGCCCCCTGGGCAATGCTGATGCCTTGGCTTGTGCAGACTATTGCCTCACGCTCTTCTCAGACCTCACCCGCTACGTCACCATGCAGAATCTTTTCCACGATGGTGGCTTCTCCAACACCGGAGTTTCCCAAGCCGTGATGGACCGTTTTTCGAAAGGAGGGGAATAGTATTGGGTATTGAGTATTGGGTGTATTGAATTTTGTATTAGGTATTAAGGAGGGTACAAGATGGATTTCAAGCTTCAATGCAAAGTTGAGCAGTCGTCCAACCTCTTTGCTGAACTACACATGGCATCGAAGGCGGTGCTGATACAAATTACTTCGTTGGCATCACATCATCCTCACTTGCTGCTCTTCATCAGAATAAGCGCTTAATACTTCATACTTAGGACTTAAGACTGCACACATCGAAATCATCTACCTATCCCCCCTCATGCGCATAGACATCCTCACCATCCTTCCGCGACTGCTCGAAAGCCCATTTGCTGACAGCATCATGAAGCGCGCGGTGGACAAAGGTTTGGTAGAAATACACATCCACGACATTCGCGCCTATTCCACCGATAAGCACAAAAAAGTGGATGACTACGCCTTTGGAGGATCGGCCGGAATGGTGATGGCCATCCAGCCCATAGCCGATTGCATCCACGCCCTCAAAGCCGAGCGCCAATACGATGAAATCATCTACATGACCCCCGATGGCGAGAGACTCAATCAAGGCATTTGCAACCGCATTTCGCTTCAGAAAAACATCATCATCCTCTGCGGCCACTATAAAGGCATAGACCAACGACTGCGCGACACCCTCATCACCCGCGAAATATCCATTGGCGACTATGTCCTCTCAGGAGGCGAACTGGCCGCAGCTGTGGTGGTGGACAGCGTGGTGCGCCTGCTGCCGGGAGTCCTCAATGATGAGACCAGCGCCCTGACTGATTCGTTTCAAGACGGCCTGTTGGCCCCGCCTGTATATACCCGTCCGGCAGAGTGGAACGGCATGCGTGTGCCCGATGTGCTGATGAGCGGCAACCAAAAAGCCATCGAAGACTGGCTGATGGAAAAAGCCATCGAACGCACCCGCCAACGCAGGCCCGACATGGAAAAAGATTAAAATCTTTTTCACTCAATCACAAATAGTTAGGACGGTGTTGAAAAAAATCTTTACTTCACCCATGCAACCGCAAGGGGTGTTTCTTGTATGGAATATCAGCCCCGCGCTCCGCGATGACCGAAAAAGACCTCATAGCACAGTTTGTAAAAGGAAAGCAATCGGCATTTGAGGCGCTATACAATGAGCACAGCGCCAAAATTTTCGGTATTTGCCTTCGCTATGCCAAAAACCCCGAAGATGCGGAAGACCTGCTCCACTACATTTTTGTCAAAATCTTTGAAAACCGCAAGCGGTTCGACATCAAGTATCGGCACTTTTTCCCGTGGGCGAAACAACTGGCCATCAACCATATTATCAATGCACTGCAAAAACGTGTACACTTCACCGACAACACTATCGAGAACACCTTTGAGGATGAAGCCGAAACAACAGATAAAGGCGAAATGCTCGAGTACCTGAGCAATCCAAAAAATGTACTGCATATGTTGCAAACCACGCCTGAAGGCTATCGCGTCATTTTTAACATGCACGTGATGGACGGCTTGGACCACCGCACAATCAGCCAAACCCTTGGCATCAGCGTGGGCACCAGCAAATCGCAATTGGCCCGCGCCAAGCAGTATTTGCAAAAAGAACTGAACTCCCTGCACCCCAATACAGCATTAAAAGCATCATGAACGACAATCACAAAATAGAAGAAGCCCTGAAAAGCGCGCTCGAAAGCTTTGCCCCGGCTCCTCCGCCTCGCGTCAAACGAAGAATATTGACTACGATTATCGCCACTATCGGTTTTTCGGGAGGAAGCACCCTGTTTGCTGCCACCACTCTGATTATCACTGGGACGGTAGTGGCCGGAATCACCGCAGCCGTCTTCATTATGGACAAACCGAAAATCGAGCAAAGCAATACTCACAAACCAACAGATACTGCTCATATACTCACACAAAGCATCAGTCATCTCGCTGATGACCAAGGCGAAGCGAATCGCATAGGCGAAACCGAAAATTACTCAACAACAAAATCAGGTTCAACAGGTCAGATGGAAAGTGGAATTGACGCTCAAGTCGTTGATCATGCTGCTGACAAATCATCACGAAATAGCGCACTTTCCACCATTTCTGAAGCCGATAAAAGGACAGAAACCGAAAATCAAAAGACGCAATTATTTGCTACAAAATCTTCAAATTCTGTTGGTTCCGATGGAACTTCATCGACTTATGCAACGTCAAATTCTTGGTCAAAAGCCGGGCCACAAGCATTTCGGTTGGTAGAGGGAATCAAGCCGATAAAAGCAACGAGCCGGACCCTTTCACATTAGAAACCCACGCGGACAAAAACGAAAACATTCCGGCCGCTTCGACCATCACCGAATGGCGAATGAAAAGCCTGCCAACCGGTGAAATACCCTATGCGCACCAAGCTTTTACACTCCGCGACCCCGAGGACTTTTACATGCCTAAATCGCCTCGCAAGCACAGCCGCTGGTCACTACAAACGCAGTTGGTTGTGGGTCAAACAAAAGGATTGCTATCATTTGACCAAAACGGCATCAGTCGCGAGGAACGCGATCCGCTTAACACCCGCGGCATTCAAGGTATTGTGCACTATCATCTGTCACCACAATGGTCTGTAAGTGCCGGTGCATCACATCGCAGCATGCGTTCAGAAGTCATTTCCGAATTTGATCAAACCGTTCTGGTCACTGAAACCGTCATCATTGACGGTGAAGAGGTCACCATCGTGAGCCCGATTTTGGTTCCGCGGAAAGAGCAGGAAAGCCTTCGAATCAGCTATATGGCCTTTCCGGAGGGCGTCTGTCGCTCCATTTTTCTCTCAGAGAGGCTCAGCATCGATGCGGGTCTGGGTGCCGAAGTGTGGATTCTAAATTTTAGCAAAGGCAAACTTCGTATGACTCCCGATCGCAAACTGGATCTGAGCATCCCTGATAACGCAAACACTGTTCTCAACAAGTCTCCCTTCTTTTTGTCAGCCGGTGCCGCAATCAATTACCGTGTTTTTCGAAGATTCAATTTGCAAACGGGAGTTTCAAGTCTAACCCTGATCAACCAAAAGACAGGCTCCGGACCGCGTTCCTATCCCACCGGATATTTGTTCCACACGGGATTTGGCTACAGGTTCTGAGGCTAAAAAAAGTCTTGCCCGAATTTCTTTTCTGAGAAAAGAATATTCGTAATATTGCGCCCTCAAATTTGAGTGCCAAACACACCATCATGGACATAGTTAAAGAAATTTCGAAAAAGCTGAACCTCACGCCCGAATGGCCCGAATTTGCCGCAGGCGACACGGTCATCGTGAGCTACAAAATTAAAGAGGGTAACAAAGAACGTATCCAGCAATACCAAGGCGTTGTAATACAACGCAGAGGAACGGGCCCAACCGAAACCTTCACCGTTCGCAAAATTTCAGGCGGTGTGGGCGTTGAGCGCATCTTCCCTATCGCTTCTCCCTTCATCGATTCTATCGAAGTAACCAAACACGGTAAAGTGCGCAGAGCGCGTATTTTCTATCTCCGCGGTCGTATGGGAAAAGCTGCCCGTATCAAAGAAAAACGTCACTTCAACTAAAAAGTCGGACAAGCATAAAAAAAGCCCTCGAAATTCGAGGGCTTTTTTATTTGAATTTATTTCCTGTTCAAGCGAGCGAAATGATAATATCAGCCAGTTCATCACCGATGCGTTCTTGAGCTTCTACTGAGGCAGCACCCGTGTGGGGCGTCAACGATAAGCCCGGGTGTTTTAGTAATTCAGCATTGGGTGTGGGCTCGTTATCAAAAACATCCAGTCCTGCAGCGCGCAGGTGCCCGGCATCCAACGAAGCCACCAAAGCGGCCTCGTCAACAACTCCACCGCGAGCGGCATTGAGCAGGATGGCGCCTTTTTTCATTTTGGCCAATTCATCGGCACCAATCAAGGCTCCTGTTTTCTGCTTTGGCACATGCAGGGAGATATAATCACACTTAGCTAATAGCTCGTCCATTGACAGTTTAGCAACGGGCACTTTCAAAGCTGTAATGTCCGCTATTTGGACTTCCACTTCGAACGGTCCTGCAGCATTGTCACATGCCACCACCTGCATACCGCAGCCAAGGGCATAGCTGGCCAAGCTGCGACCAATTCGGCCGAAACCAATGATGCCCAAAGTTTTTCCGCGTAGTTCAGTGCCTTTGCCATAGGCACCTTTGAGTTTGGCAAAATCAGTGCTGCCTGTGACGGGCATCTTGCGATTGCTGTCGTGAACAAAACGGGCCAGTGAGAACATATGGGCCATTACCAACTCAGCAACAGCTTGCGAGCTCGAGGCGGGCGTATTGAACACGTTCACCCCTTTAGCGCGAGCATATTCCACATCTATATTGTCCATACCCACGCCACCACGACCAATTAACTTGAGATTGTGACACGCGTCAATCAGCTCCTTGCGAGCTGTTGTTGCGCTTCGCACCAGCAAGCAGCCAATGCCTTGCGTATTGATGAAATCTACCAATTGATCCTGAGCAATTTTTTCGGTCAAAACGGTGTGACCTGCTACTTGCAACTTGGCAATTGCTGTAGCTGAAAGGCCGTCATTTGCGAGAATTTTCATGTTTTCAGAAAAGTTTTAATCTTCAATGTCAAGCCTTTTTCAATGCCAATTCGCGCATCACTTCTACCAGAACTTTGACGCTTTCCAAAGGAAGCGCGTTATACATCGAGGCACGGTAGCCACCCACTGACCTATGTCCTTTGATGCCACTGATTCCCGCTGATTTCCATAGAGCGTCAAATTCATCTGCCAGACTTTCATCAGTCAGGGTAAACGTGGCATTCATTGTCGAGCGATCCTCAGCCACTGAATGACCTTTGAACAGGGGGTTTAAATCGATTTCGGCATAGAGCGTGCGAGCTTTTTCCTCGTTGATTTTTTCCATCACAGGCACTCCGCCCAAGTTCTTAAGCCAGCGAAGTGTGAGCATGGATACATAAACCGAATAGACCGGTGGTGTATTGTACATACTGTCCTTTTTGATGTGCTGGACCAAATCCAAATAAACGGGGATGTTGCGGCCCGACTTGCCCAGCAAATCATTGTTGACGATGTAGAGCGTGGCACCGGCCGGCCCCATATTCTTTTGTGCCCCCGCATAAATCATAGCAAAGTCGCTGACATTGATCTGGCGCGCAAAAATGTCCGAACTCATGTCGCAAATCACCTTGACGGGAGATGCGGGAAAGTCCTTGAACTGTGTGCCGTAGATGGTGTTGTTGGATGTCAGATGCAAATAGTCAGCATCAGCGGGAATGGAATACCCCTTGGGGATGTGGTTGAAATTAGAAGATTCAGAAGAGGCAATCTCAACAGCATTGCCCATTCGGATGCCTTCTTTTAGCGCTCCGGTAGCCCAAGTACCTGTGTTGACATAAGCCGCTTTACCGCCTACCGGGAGGAAATTGTATGGAGCGATGGTAAAGCCCAACGTAGCACCGCCTTGCAGAAAAACAACCGAATAATTGTCAGGCACATGCAGCAACTCGCGCACCAAATGGCGAGATTCATCCATTACGGCCTCAAACTGTTTGCTGCGGTGAGAAATCTCGAGGAGCGATAGCCCCATGCCTTCGAATTCGACCACGGCTTCGGCCGCTTGTTTCAAAACTTCGGGAGGCAGAATGCATGGTCCCGCGCTGTAATTGTGCACTTTTTTCATGACGTTAAATCGGTTTTTGATTTCGACTGCCAAAGTCCGAATAAAAACGCGCTCGAGAAAAAAGCGAACGTGAAAAAACCAACACCTTTATCTCAACGATTCGAGGAATTGTTTTTTGCTTTTTTCAAAAACAAAAAGATCGGCCAACTTATAAGCCGATTCCATATCGGTGCAGCAACTGCGAATAGATGAAATCAATTCCAACCGCTTGTCCTCAAACTCTATAACGCTGACCAAAAGACGCAGTTGCATGGTCGAAAAGCAGCTCGACTTCATCACTTTCTTGATAGCGGTTTCCTTTTGAAAGTCAAACTCCATGGACTTGATGGAATTCATCAGTTGTTCGAAGGAATCGTCAGAGACAGGAAAGTGACAAACAACGGGCAGCCTTCCAAACTCCGGAATACCATCATAAACTAATGTGTCTGCAATAGAATCTCCGACCGCAAATCGCAGCATGTATACAGGAAGGAAAGACCCGGGACTGCCTGAAGTGGCTGAATAGAAAACGGTTGAGTTCGCTTCGGACCGGATAGTGCGTGACAACACGGATTGGCCGGCATCATTGAACACTATATCCACCAAATGAGGACCCGCTTCGGGAAGAATGGCTTCAACCGAAAAGGCCGAGGAGTCAGAGACCCGAAACCCGTCAACTGCCAATCTGAACGGTACATCAACGCTTTCAATGACCAACTTGGTTTGGCCAAAAACAATGACTGAAATAAGATGTAAGGCGACAGTGAAAAACGATTTCATGAACGGGGTCAAAGATAGTCAGGGATGCAACGACAAGGGGCTATGCAAGCCTCAGGCCAACCACTTTTTGACCCACAAAAAAAGCGAACGATTGGGCAGTCGCGCGGCCATGGTTTGCACAAAATCGGTGGTATCGCTGCGAAATAAAAAACGCGCATAGCGCAGGGCCATCAAGAAGCCCCCGGCTACCAATATGCCCGCCAAGGCCAAACGAACCAAGCCGGGATTTTCAACAGGAAAAAAGAAAAAAACAGGCGCGCACAATACTGCGGTCAGTCCGCCCGAAAAAACAGCCGGCCGCAGCCCCGACCAAAGCTCGGAACTCGAAAATCCAATGGGTCGGGCAGCCATGAATTTCATCAAAACAAATTGAAAAATAGCCGCTGCGGACATGGCCCAAGCCATGCCTGTGATGCCCATATCGGCCCACCAAAGTCCAAGTCCGAACACAACGAGCAAGAAGGTCCCTTTGATAGCACTACCCGCCACGAGCTTGTCTGAGGCGCGAAGCAAGGCATCATCCGTCTTGACGAGTGCCCTGAATGCCACGCCCACAAAGAGAATGCGAAGCGCATCGGCAGCATCGGTGAAGTGCGGCCCCAGATAGACGCGGATTAGATCTTCGGCAAAAAACACTACGAACACCGCCATCGGAAGGATGAGCATTCCGATAAGCGCATTGGCGGCAAAATAGGTACGCTTCACAAGTGCGCGGTCTTCTTGCATAGCAGCCAAACCGGAAAACATCACATTGTCTGACAATTTGCCCAGCACCGTAATGGGAAGACTCATCACATAAGCCGAGCGCTCATACATGGCTGACAAACGCTCCATTTCGGGCATGGTGTATCGTCCGGCCAACAGCTTGGGCACCATCAGGACATCCAATTTGGTGGCGAAATAATTGAGCGCATTGAACAAAGTGCTCCCTGCACCATAGCGCAACAATTGTCGAAGCGAAGACCCATCAAATCGCAAACCCACGCGCACAGGGCGCCAAAGCCAGAAGCCCAATGTCATCAGGACATTTTGTGCAAAAAGGGCAAAGACATATGCCCACACATCATAGCCAAGCCAAGCCAACAGCAAGCCAACCACCAGATTGCCTCCGATGATGGACACCATCGAGGCCTTGAAAAACGACTTGAAATCAAGCGCCTTGATCATCATGGAACGGGGCACAATGGCCAAAGCAGATATGACAAAAGCCAAACTGACTACCCTGACCACATCGGTGAGCAGAGGCATTTGGTAAAAATCAGCGATGAAAGGTGCTGCAGAGAAGAACAAGGCAGTGAAACCCAGTCCCAACAGCCCCGAAGTGACAAAGGCGGCATTGATGTGACCCGCGTTGATTTCCTTGCGCTGGATGAGGGCCGGCCCGATGCCCACTTGCGAGAATATTTCGGCAAAGCCTACCAGGCCCAGTGTGACACCCATCAGGGCAAAAGACTCGGGCGCAATGAGCCGCGCCAACAGGGCGGTGTACACCAATTGCACCCCCACTTGGATGACCACTGTGAGGGTGTTCCATGAAGCTCCCGTGGCTATTTTGTTGCTGACGTCAGACATGTGCCAGAATGCCGAAAAGTACCAACGCAAAAGGCATTAGCATGTTATAGTGCGGAGAAATATCAACAACCGGTGGGACACACCGGATTAGGCCGAAAGTCAATAGATTTCGAACCTCAATGACCAACTTATGAAGTTCATTTTTCCTTTTTTCCTGCTTGTTTTTGCTCAGACTGCTCAGGGGCAAAAGGACTGGCAGCATTGGAGCGACAGCCTCCGCACCACCTATGCCAATCCCGAAACCACCATCATGAGCGCCAAAGAAATGGAAGGATTCAAGGGCCTGATTTTTTTTCCCTACAACCCCGTGTCCATCGTCAAAGCCCGGTTCAAAAGAGTGAAAAAAGGGCGCGAGTTCATGATGAAAACCTCAACCGAACGCACCCCGGTTTATAAAGTCTATGGCATTTTGACTTTTACTCTTGATGGAAAAAAGCAGAAGCTGGAACTCTATCAAAACGTGGATGCCAAACGCAAACCCGGCTACGAAGACTATCTCTTTTTGCCCTTCACCGATGAGACCGGTGGCACCGAGAGCTATGGTGGCGGGCGCTATTTGGACCTTCGGATTTCAGACGTGAAAAAAGAAATGACCTTGGACTTCAATTTTTGCTACAACCCATACTGCGCATACAGCGCCAAATACTCTTGTCCGGTGCCGCCCGCCCAAAACCATATCACGGCCCCCGTCAGAGCGGGGGTTGCCTATGAGCAAAAGCAATGAATTTTGAGAAGAGAAATGTAGAGGTCTGAAATACTTGACAGCCTTTCAAATTTCATTTAACATCCTCATCCCGCATCATCGGACATAAATAAAAAGCCATGTACCAGATCAAATCAATAGAAGAATACCACCAAGCAACCGAGCGGACCGAGCGCGACCCCGAAGGATTTTGGGCCGAAGTGGCCGCCCATTTTCGTTGGCAGAAAAAATGGGACCGTGTGTTGAGGTGGGAGTTTCAATCGCCCGAGGTGCGCTGGTTCGAAGGGGGGGTACTCAACATCACCGAAAGTTGTCTGGACCGCCATTTGGCCCACCGAGCAGATGAATCTGCCTTGGTGTTCGAGCCCAATAATCCGCGCCAACAGGGACAAACCATCAGTTATCGCCATTTGTACCAATCCGTTTGCCGCATGGCCAATGTGCTGCTCAAGCATGGAGTCAGAAAAGGCGACCGCGTGGCGCTCTATATGCCCATGATTCCCGAATTGGCCATTGCCACGTTGGCTTGCGCGCGGATAGGCGCGGTGCACAGTGTGGTCTTTGCCGGATTCTCGGCCCAAGCGCTTGCCGATCGCATTTTGGACGCCCAAGCAGTGATGGTAATCACGGCCGATGGGCTTTTTCGCGGAGCTAAAGAAATCCCCTTGAAATCAGTGGTGGACGAGGCGCTTGCCCAATGCCCGAGCGTGCGCACGGTGTTGGTTGGCCAACGAACAGGTTGGTCTGTGGACATGCTATCCGGACGCGACTTTTGGCTGCAAGCCGAAACCGACCAAGCCGAAGACTTTTGCCCTGCCGAACCCATGCAAGCCGAAGACCCGCTTTTTATCCTCTACACCAGCGGCTCCACGGGCAAGCCCAAAGGCGTGTTGCACACATGCGGTGGCTATATGGTGTATGCGGGCTACACGTTTGCCAATGTGTTTCAGGTCAGGTTGGGCGACATTTTTTGGTGCACGGCAGACATCGGCTGGGTGACCGGTCACAGCTACATCCTCTATGGGCCGTTGCTTAATGGGGTCACCACCGTGATGTTCGAAGGCATACCCACTTATCCCGATGCTTCGCGTTTTTGGGAGGTGGTGGAAAAGCATCGAGTCACGCAGTTCTATACTGCGCCAACAGCCATTCGCGCCTTGATGGCGTGTGGGGACAGCCATGTCCTTCCCTATGCCATGAAAACGCTGCGCGTCATAGGCTCGGTGGGCGAACCCATCAACGAAGAGGCCTGGCACTGGTACCACACACATGTGGGCAAAAGTCGCTGCCCGGTGGTGGACACATGGTGGCAAACAGAGACAGGCGGTATCATGATTTCGGGTTTGGGAGACATTTTGCCCCTGAGGGCCGCCCATGCCGGTCGTCCATTGCCCGGTATCAGGCCCGTTTTGCTGGACAATGAAGGCCGCGAAATCACCGAAAATAGCCGTGAGGGGCTGTTGTGTATTTCGTTTCCGTGGCCGGGCATGCTTCGCACCATTTGGGGCGACCACGAGCGGTGTCGGCAGACATATTTCGCCCCTATGGCGGGGTACTATTTCACAGGTGACGGGGCCCGCAGAGATGAAAACGGTCTATACCGCATCATCGGGCGGGTGGATGATGTCATCAATGTCTCCGGACACCGACTGGGCACTGCCGAGGTGGAAAATGCCATCAATG
>Ga0169931_10001226_pt1 | contig 42499 bp, 53 predicted proteins | sample Kivu_15m_20L_FD_129675 | JGI IMG/M metagenome (GOLD analysis project Ga0169931, IMG submission 129675) | Freshwater microbial communities from Lake Kivu, Western Province, Rwanda to study Microbial Dark Matter (Phase II) - Kivu_15m_20L... | ecosystem: Environmental > Aquatic > Freshwater > Lake... | reverse complement strand
CTGCTTCCGCCGCTGCTTCCGCCGCTGCTTCCGCCGCTGCTTCCGCCGCTGCTTCCGCCGCTGCTTCCGCCGCTGCTTCCGCCGCTGCCTTTATTTTTTGCTGCTGCGTCAGCAGCTCTCTTTGCTGCGGCGGCAGCTGCTCTTTCTTGATCAGCTCTTGCTTTATTTGCAGCGTTCACTTGTTGTTGGTAAGTAGAAGTACTATAATTATTATTCGTATTTACTGGCGTGGTATACCGACTTCCTCCCCCGACGCTGCTACCTATAGATCTGCTAAAATCTCTATAATATTGAGCTCCTTCCGGAATAGGAATTATATCTATAGACTTTAATTTATTTTTAAAAGATACAAATACATCTGATTTCGTTATATAAAATTCATCAGTTTTCTCGTATCTAACGATCTCATTATTTATTAAAGTAACATATACGCAATTATCTTTTCTGCTATCTATAATCCATTTTTTAAATTTTTTTGTATTGGCTTCTATTGCTCTCATCGCTTCTGCGACGCTATCAACAGCTAACTCCCAATTTTCTCCTAAATCTTCACCAAGTTTACCATGTAGTTTTATTTTAACCATAAACTGTTTCTCCAGTTTTATATTTATAAATTTTAAACATATTTTTATCAATAATATAAACGATTAAATCTAAAATTAAATGTTTTGCGCAATTTATATCTAGCGTAGAAAAACTTTCTTCAAATTCATGGCTATGATACATATATTTTATATTAAAATTATATTTTATATTAAGATAATCAATTGGGTCAATAATAAAATGATCTTTTTGATTTGATATATTTTTCACAGATATACATTCTAATATTTTATCTTTATTTTCAATGACAAATCCACAGCATTCTTTAGGAAAAGATTCTTTTGCGTGATTTATTATAAAATTCTTTAAATTTAAATCTAACATATTACGTCCTTCTATTTGCCCCAGGAAATCCTCCAAATGGTAAAAATCCATTTAGATATTGTCCAGTAATATCCTTCGGAAGACCCCAAGCCTTATCAGTAAATGGATTCATAACGTGTGGTCTTCTTGGCCATGATAAAGGATCTTCTGGACCCGTATATGCTAAAACATAATTAGTTAACATTAATCTTGTATATTCTCTATCCCAACCCCCACGATTTAACGGCCATAAGACTGGTCTAAAATATGGATTTAATTGCCATCTTTTTCTACAAGCCCAAATGCTTTTTGAGCAATGATCACTACCCCAGAAAATCTTATTAGGCGGAGCGTTAAATGCGTTAGATGTGTGTGCAGATAGACAAACGTAATAATATTTTATTCCCAATTTCTCTAAATATATGAATTCTCCTCTTGAATAAAGATTTCCTAATTGCCAAATACCACTATCACCAATCCTAAATTGGCCACTAAATTCAAGTTCAGTTAAACTTGTTCCAGCTACAGAATTAGTAGTCCTTATCCTCCAATTTCTATGAAAACCAACGCTGTGCCATCCAGAAGAATATGTTCCTGCTGGTCTACCATTAAGTACCCAATCTCTAGAAGCTCCAGATCGATCAATAACTGGATTCCAAGTAGCCCCTCCATTTGTAGAGTAGTCAACATTAAAATTATTGACTATTGCTGTCGAAGAATTAATTCTTACAGCTGTTATTTCTGCAGGATCAGTAAGAGCAACCGATATACTACATATCGCTGCGGCTGATGTTGCGCCAACCGCTGCGTAACTGCTATCTAGTAAATTAGCTTGACTAAAACTAGTAAAATTAGAATTTGTTAACGTTGGACTAGTTATTCTTGAATACCCTATACCGCTAAATCTAAAATTATCTCTCCATCCATTAGATAAACTGCCAGTGAAAACTTTCTCTAAGAAAACTTCATCATTATCTGTAGTTACTGGTGGGGCTTCTAAAGGAAGCAAAACATAGCTTTCTGGTACATTTTCGCATCCTCCATAAACTCCACTATGTTGATTTGTTTTCCTTTTATTATATTCGTAACAACAACCTTCTCCTCGATATTGAAAAGGACACTTTTCGGCTAAAAAAGTTCTTGCGGGTAGATTAACATTTTCTAGATCTAGTATAGAACTTAGCGAATATTCTATGCTAGTTTTATTTTCTACACTTTTTCTATCTATGTAGTAAATGTCTCTAGGTAATTCCATCTCAAAAAGTCTGCCATTAACGTTATATGGATTTTGATTATTTGTAAAATTACTGGGGTGTAAGTACTTTAAAAATGTTTTAATTCTAGTAAATTTACATCCCGCCAAATCTCCTAATGATTGTATTTGCATCCTTATGTATTTATAAAAAGAATTATTATCATCATCTGGGCTTATATTTGCAAGCACAAATCTTGGAGTCGGTAGTGTTCCTGCGGAATTTAAATCAAATCCTTCTGCTGCTATTGGAAATGGATAATAATGATTTCCTTGCCATATCACTCTTCCTCTAATTGCCGCAGAATTAAATATATTATAATCATTATATATTCTTAATACTCCATTACTTAAAGGTTGATTAATCGCTGTAATATTTTTGGCTTGAGGATATATTTCTCCAAAATCTATTTCATACAAGTATACTGGGGCTGATGGAGTTAAAGATGCTACTTCCTCATTAATTTGTTGAGTACCGGAAACTATAAGAGCGAATACATTTGACCCCTCTGAAGTATTTAATTCTATGGGTTCCCCTTCTCCTTCTCCTCCGAAAGGAGGTAGCCCAAGCGTAGGAGGTGGGTAAATTTGATCATTCATATTACGCAGAAACCTCTTCGAATGTTGCTCTTAATGTATAATTTTGATAAAAATTGTAAGAAACTTCCCAATTTGGGCAAATATATCTAGTGTTATAGTTTGAAGTTTTACCATAAACTGCGGGAGGATTATATATAAAAGATCTCTGGCCATTCATTTGTTGCAAAAAATGTACAATACTATTTATTTCATTTTCTTTTCTAGCTTCAAAATTTAATTGAAAAGTTAATAAATTAGTATTAAATCCGTCTGGTATTCTTTTTTGATACCCGTTACCAAATTGTACTTTAGCGATTCTTGGGTTCGATTGTACAACGGAAGTATAAGAGGCTTGCCAAAAGAAATCTGGTACATATCTAGAATTGATAACTATGTAGCCGTCCCAAAATGTACCCAAGCTAGAATCCGGAGTCTTATTTAAATTATTATCTCTTATAGAATAATAATATCTACCATTATCCCCAGAAGTAATTCCAAATCTTGGATACGTTACAGAGGGCCTCCATCCAGTTATTACATCATTAATGCTTGGCATACACCTTTTACCTTAATATTTATTACACCTTATAAGTGTAATATTACGTGATGTATAGCGAAAATTTTAATCAAAATCTGTATATTGACGGCAGATTAGTCTCTGGAATTTCTAGTTTAGATATTTCTTATAGAAGTAATACTAATTTAAGATATGAAATTGATTGCTCCGGCGTTAATGAGTTTACCTCTGGCCCAGTTCGTGCAGATTTATCTGTTAATTTTTACGGAAATGCGCATGATCCGTTTATTAATTATACAGGAAATAAAATATTCTCTGGGTCTATCCAGTATGGAGATAGGTATCTAAATTTTTATAGTGGGGCATTAAATAGATATAGTTTAAGCTATCAATACGGCAGTCCAATAGGCATAGGCGTAAAATGCACTGTTTATGGAGATATGGCTAGCCTTAATAATACTGGTAATTATACTTTAATTAAAAACTCTGGGCTTTTGCCTATCTATAATTTTAATTATTTAGACGTTAATTTTAATAATAACTTTAATAAAAATGATGTTACCTCCTTAGAGTTGGTAATTTCTACAGATAGAAATGATATATATGAAATTGGTCAATATTTGCCAAAAGATATTCAGTTAGTTTATCCTGTTTTATTAGGGTTAAATTTTAACTTTAAATTAGATGAATTTGATTTTCACGATATAAGAAAAAATATAAATACTGTGGACTATAACTCTTTGAGTTTAAGATTAAGAGATTTCTCTTCGACTGCAATAAAAAATATTTTTACATTTAATAATTTTATTTTAGATAACCAGTCTACGACTTTAGATTCTAATGAAGAAGGTATGGGCACATTAGGATTTGTAGGATTAATTTTATCTGGTGATAATTAATCTGTAAATAAATTAAATTTTTGTTCTCTTTCTTTGACCAAAGCGTCGTAATCAAACCTAAAACGATGCAAGAGATGAACTTGTTCTGAAAGTCGAGTGTCATTTTTTTGAAAAGGTAGAACGGAAAGATCATGCTTTTCTTCTTTATGAAAAGGGATTAATTTACACATTGGGGTGCCACCTGGAATTAGCAATCTACCTTCTTGCATATAAACCACCATGTTTACGATAACATGATTGATATAGGTTGGATCGTATACACCAGGAGTTATTGAAAAATCATTTTGATCACCGTAATAAACTGGTAACATATAAAAAGCTACGCCTCTAGGAGCTTTAACTTTCCACGGAAAACTCAACTTAATAATTAAAGGATATATTTTGCCTTTATCAAAGATTTCTGGGAATTGAGAAGAATGATGGTGAGATATTCTCGCGTAATTTCTTAATTCAGGACAGGTTTCTAAGCCTCGACCAAAGCCACAGTTTAATTCTTTCGAGCCTTGAGGATGTGTTTTAGGTAAATCTACAAAAAAATCTGACCACATTCTTATTGTAATACCTGAGTTAACTAAATCTTTTATTCCTGGGCATCGAACTACATCCCCAACGGCTGGATGAGATTTAAATGGACATTTTGCAACTTCTAATTGACTTTTATAAGCCTTTGCCCTTTCTTTATACCACTTTGGTAAAGGCAGTTCCGAAGATCCTATGGGGGGATACAAAACATCTGGATCTAAATTCTCGATCAAGCATTGAAATTCTATCTTTTTATTTTTTTTGAAAAGATTAAAGATTTTTTTCATTTTTTACTTTTTTTATCCTTTCTACTAATTCAAAAATTTTTAATTTTGGAATATCAGTAATTAAATTTATTTTTTCTGCCCCATCAAAATTTTCTTTAATTAATTTATTTTTAAGCTGTTCAAAAGATATGCTTTTATCTTTCATGACTTTTTCGAGTAAAGAATATGGAGAAGTTGGATTTTCTGTTGGGCCTGATTCTTCTAATAGTTTTACATCTCCAAGTTCTTCTTGGGATACAATATTAATTTTTAAAAAATTCCTAACGCATCTAACAAAAGCTCTATTTTCTGCTATTGCAGCCAAGAAATATTTTGCAAAACTTTTTGTATTAAAGTGCGAAGCGTCTGCCAAGGCTTCAAAAATAACTTCTCTATTGTCTGTTTCATAATTTGGAAGCCATGTAATTCTACAACTTGTGGCGAAATAGTTTTCGGATGCGGCAACTACTTTATATTCTACTTTAGAGTAGCCACGGATTTGGGCTAATTCTTTTATTCCTCCCAGAAGTATTAATAAATCTTTATCTTCTAATTTTGTAACATCTGATTCTTGTGTTTTTTGACGATTCGCTACAAGATACTCTTGTTTTACCATCTTTCTCCAATTTATAGTGCCATCATTATTAAATATATATTTAATATTCTTGTCTTCAATTAGCCCATATTTATTCTTTTTTAAAGTGACATTTGGTTTATTAAATAATTCGCCTTGAATATCTTCATCTTCAGAATAGTATCTTATATTTGGTTGAATAACCATTGATTCTGATATATTAGTTTCCATTTTTTTATTATATAATATATTTATATATTTGTCAATAAATTATTCAAATATTCTTATAAAATTTATGTCTTCTTCGCTAATGGAATTACTAAATTCAAAATCATCTGCGTCGTAAGGTTTATCTTTTAGAGCGTGATAATGCGTGGGATATACTTTATTATTATAAAAAGTTTTTTTATTTGATTTAAACTTTAGATTTTTACGACTTTTTATTTCATTTGATAAATCTTCATGACTTATTTTAATAATATTACCAAATTCCATATATTTGATTTTTAATTTATTTAAATGGACATCGTCCTCTTCTGAGGCTAAATCAAATTGTATTCCTAATTTTACAAATTCTTCAAAAAAGGTATGATCAAAACTAGATGATATAAAGAACGTAATTCTAACGATGTTTTCTTTGTAGAATTTCAAGAGATCTATTGGTAAAGCTTTATTAGTTATAATTGCAACTTTTGAAATATTTAATTGATGCTGTAATACTTCTAAATTAAATTCTTTATCCATCCTAACATTTATATGAGGAATATTTAAACTAGTAATATTAACCGGATGAGAAGGTATCATCTCCACGATTTGATTATTGTAATGTCTTCCCACGAAAAGAGTTTTTAGTTTTATATTAGACCTAATGTCTAAAAGATGCAAAACTTTATTAGCTATATCTTCTGGATTTATTAAATTTATAGTTTTTATAATTTCATTCTGGGTATAAGAAGGCTTCATGCCATTCCGATGACTTTCGATTAAGGCTTGCTTATCTTTATCGCCCCAATATGGCATAGAATGTTCTTTGTACATATTAGAATATAAACCAACAATATTGATATTATGATATCCCGCTAAATGTATAGGAAAACTATCTATGCCTAATAATAATTTCGCATGTTTAATTAAATAGCTTAATTGATTAAAATCTGTTTGGCCATTTGTAACGTAACAATCTCGGGTAAATAGCGTCTCTGTTTTATCTCCTATTTGGACAATCTTTATATCATTTTCAATTAAATATGGTTTTAAAAAATCTAAAACGTCTGACCAATAATCATAAGTTCTTGATTGAAATTTATTAGGTGCATGTAATATTATGTATTTTTCAAAAGGCAAAGGATAATACTTGCTGTATATGTAAGGCCTTTTAATTTTAACGCCACAACCAAGAGCATATTGTTCTAATATATGCATGTCCTAATCTTTTCCATAATGCTAAATTATATTATTATTTTATATCAAATTCAATTTTATCTTTAGCGTTATGCAGATAATTTAAAAATCTTTGAGTGCCTGCGTGGGGCATAAATGCTATATCAAAAAAACCAGGATGTGTTCCTGCCCCCTCCATAAGTAATAATTGATCCATCTCTGGCGTAAAAGGTAGAACTTTATGAATATATGGATTATTTATTAATATATCCAAATATTGATTTTTTGTTGCAACATATAGATCATGCTCTGGATAAATATTTTTTATTGATTCAAAAAGCGATGAAACCATAAAAACATCGCCTGCGCTCTCGGGTATAACAATTAAAATTCTTTTTGGATTTGAACTTAAAAGGCTACTAAAATCTATTTTTTTATTATTTGCATTTTCTTGTGCAGCTACTTTTCGAAAGTAGTTTTCGATATCTTCTCTTTTTGCTCCTCGGTTCAATTCATGCATCCAATATTTATAACCATTGTCATTTTCGTCTACATTCTTCATCTTAAGAATATTATGATACATAAATATTAACCAATCTTTATCATCATTTATGTTAGGTATAATGCAATCCGGATTTTTTTCGTTATCTGAACTAAGATCTATATTATCCCAATTGACCTTTGGCGAAGCGTCAATAAGATCTGTTATTTTTTTACCGATATTTTTAATTGAAAAATTTTCTATTGTCCAGTCCCTCGCAATTAGCCCCAGTTTTTCTCGTTTGTCTTTTGGCATTTTCCATACTTTATGAAGTTGTTTAGCGATTGACCCTGGCAAAGTCGAAGCTTTTCTGAATTCTGTGCCGTGTTCTCTGTACTCGGACCATTCTAATGGTAGGCTTTCTGCTTCTGGGGCGCATAAATCTTCTCCACAACTATAATTTGTAACTAAAGTTATCAAGCCTGCTAATTTTGCTTCTTGTATTGGAATCTCTTGCCCACCGCTTGTAAAAGGGTGACAGTAAACATCCATTATATTATATACTTCATTTAATTGATTTTCTGTTACTCCATAACCTACGCTTGTTGTAGCGCAACTTTTTTTAGCGCCGCAGGATGGGCAGTCTGGATTTGGCCCACAAAACCTAGAAATAAAAAATTCTTTACAGTTTTTACAGATATATGTTGTTAGAATTTCATTCAAATCAATCCCATATTCTTGAGCTAATTTTGGTATATTCCATCCTTCTTCCCAAGAAGTATGCAGAAGTAAAAATGTATTTTTTACTTCTGGATTTCTAGCTTTCCACAAAGCATATCCCTCTAATAAATTAGGGACACTTTTTCTTAATTGATTTCTAAAAACAAATCCAACGATAAATGCGTCTTGTGGAATATTATATTTTTTTCTTATTTCCATTTTTTTGGAAGAAGATAATGGGAAAAATAACTCGTCTTCTATTGCTCCACGAACAGTTTTTACATGATTAAAACCCATCGAATTTAAAGCTTTAGTAGCGAAATCACTCCAAATCCAATAATTTTTAACTTTTGGGGCTGCAGCGACAGCGCTATCTAATATGGGTAAAGAATCAAGGGTCGTCCAAATTACAGACGTTATCTTTTCAAACCAAGGCTTTTCTATAGCAAAATCTACTCCCCAAATATCTTGTATTGCAAAATATACATCTGGTTTTTCTTGTAAAATAATTTTATCTAAATTATAACCCCCATAGCTAGCTTGTCTTGCCACATTTGGATCTCTATTAATTGAATTAATTTCTTCTTGAGTATCTGGTAATGTGCCGAAAGACTTCCATGGAACTTTTTGTAATTCTGGATTTGACCATGTTATTCCACAACAATATTGGACAATATCATATTTTTCTAAACTATATAAATATTTAAGAATTGCTTTAGCGTTTCTTCCGAAACCAGTTTTGGCTAAGCAAAAGTCTGTTTGAATTAATATCTTCTTTTTTTGCATCACCAAATTTCGCCTTCTGCTTGATCAGAAGAAGATTTTTCTTTAACATTATTTTTTATTTTTTTTATTAGCTCGACTCTTTGAGAGTCAAAGGTAGCTTGCAAAGTATATAATAAAAATTCCTTAAGAAGCCTTGCTTCATTAAAATAAAACCCTATCAAAAAGGACTGCTTATTTTCAGAGTTCTCTTTATTCTCTTTATTTACAGAGAAAGAGAAGCCTACTTGCTTTTCTTCTTTTACATAAGGTAAGAGTTTAATTTTAGTAATTTGTTTATCTGAAGAATGATAAGCTGAAAACTCTACATTTTTTTCTAAAGATTCTAGAAGACCGGCCACTTCTACCAAAGAAAATTTAACCTTGGCGCTTTTTTGCGGATTATCTTTGTTGTCTATAAATGAACCTGTCTTAGTTTTTTCATTCCAAGAACTTTGTTTTATAAGCGAACACCAGATAGATTCATCCTTAGTATTTACGCTAAAACTACAAGCTGTACCGCTATTTTTACTATTAGGTTTATAAAATGATATCATATATGATAATACTAATCATTATTCGCTGTTTTGTCAATTATTTTCTTTAGATCATTTAATTTCATATATATTTCTTGATCTTGAATAGCCACTAGGTCTCCAAAAATACAATCATCTTTTTTTAGGCCTTTAACTATTACAATATTACCTTCTTCAAAGTTTCTATTATTTAATAATTTATTATTTTCTATATTATCATTGAATATTAAGGCGTTTATATATCCTGTTTCATCTGAAACCTTAAGCCTAACATATCTAGTTTTCTTTTCGCTTTTAGATACGCCGGAAAATATATCATCAATTTGACCGACAAATGCTATTTTATGGTTTAACGGAACATCTCTTATTTCTGAAATATGAATTAAATTTGCTCTCTTTTCTAGAAATATTTCTTTTAATGATTTATTATATGTATATCCTAATAGCTTTTTTTCATAATACCAATTTGCAAAACTTTCGCTTTTATTATTCTGATTATATATTTGCAAATATGGTTCATATTTTATTTTAATTGTCTTGAGCCTTTGGTCTTTTATTATCTTGTTATTCTTTTCATCCGTAAAAGTATTTAAATATTTAATTATTTTAATTAAATCGTAATCAAATTTTTCTGAGAAAGATATCGCATACTTTTTTTCTTTAATAGTAAGAATATTCCATAGTTGGGCTTCTAAAACTATTTTACTTCTTGATTGTTTAAACCCGCTCAATGCTCCCGCTTGAATCAACGCTGATAATGCTCCGATGTTTAGATCGGATTCTTCTGCAGCTTGAAATATTTCAAATTTATTAGAGTATTTGTTTCTAAAATTATTCAATTTTTCTATTGATTTATCGCTAATACCTTTAATTGAAAGTAGGCCGAACCTAATGTCGTTTTGCTGAATTGAAAAATCCATGTCGGATTTAATAATATGAGGAGGCAAAAGCTCAATATTAAACTCATGCATCTCTTTCTGAATTTTAGATATTTCGCCAATTGGATCTGGCTCATTTCTGCTCATTTTTAATAAAGATAAGAAAAATTCTTGTGGATAATTAAATTTAAGATAAATTGTAACTGCCGCTAAAGCTGCATAGGCAAGCGAATGAGATTTATTGAAAGAATAATTTGCTGAATCTTCTAAAATTTTCCATAGAATATCTCCGACTTCTTTTGGCAATTTATTTTCTTTTACTTTTGTTTCAATTTTTTTCTGCCAAGTTTTAATTTCGTCAGTCTTCTTTTTGCCTACGATCCTTCTTAAAATTTCTGCTTCATCCAAAGTAAAACCAATCTTATTTGCCATTTGCATAAGCTGCTCTTGATAAAGCGCTACACCGCCAGTTTGTTTTAGAATATCATCAAAGAATGGGTGTATACTCTCTGATTGTTGAAGATTTGTATGTGCTGCATATTTATCAACAAACTGTAAAGCGCCAGGTCTTGCAAGAGCTAATACTCCGCTTAACTCTTCTAAATTTTTAGGCTTTACCTTTTGGCAGACTTTAAAATTTGTATCTGCTTCTATTTGAAACAAACCATGAGGACTTCTTAGGTCTTGTAGGGCTCTATATATAGATGGATCATTAAGATCAATGTCTGATATTTTTATGTTTATTCTTTTGCACACATCGTCAACAACAGAGACACTTCTTAAGCCTAAGATATCTAATTTAATATTAAATAAAGAGACCCAATTCATATCAAAGCTGGAGACCGCCTCTTTATCTGAAGAGAGTTCTGTTGGGCAAACTTTTTCTAGGTCATCATAAGACAACAATACTCCAGAAGGATGGACTCCCTTATTTTTAATTAAATCTCTTAACTTTAAAGCTATTTCGTATGCTTCTTTATTATCATCACACCATTCTTTGAATTTGGGTATTTCTTCATACGCAGACGTAATGTCTTTTACTTGACCAAATATCTTAGGGATTAATGATGAGATTGTTGTCATTTCTTCTTCTGATTTTTCTGCAACAATTTTACCGCATTCTTTTATAAGAAGTTTTCCGCTAAGAGTATTTAAAGTTAATATTTTACTGGTTTTACCTTTGAATTTATTCTCAAGATATTCAAGAACTTTGTGTCTATTATAATAACATATATCAAGATCTACGTCGCACATTAAACTGCCATCCAGGTATGTTATCTTATTAATAACTTGCTTTTTAGCTCTAATCTTAGATATAAATCTTTCAAAATAAAGGTTGTATTTAACTGGGTCTATCCTTGTGACTCCAATTAAATATAATATTAATGATCCGGCCGCAGAACCTCTACCTAGCCCAACTGGGATATTGTTGGTTTTGCAGAAATTAATAACATCCCAAACCAGTAATATATAATCTATAAATCCTAACTCTTTTAAAGTTTCTAGTTCGTGCTTTGCTCGATCTGTATATTTTTTATATTCTGGTTGATTCTTATCTATTTTTAGTTCTTTAAATCCATTTAAAGATAAAGCTCTTAAAAACTCATAATTTGATACATCTTCACTTAGATTTAAATGTCTTTTTGCTGAACTATCAATATTAAATTCTGGCAATCTTACGCCGTGAAGCCCTAAGTCTATATCTTCGAACTTAGAAAAGAAAGATTTGTCTCCTGAATAATTAATCAAATTTGCCTTCATCGTCTATCCTATCTACTTCTTTTGTAAATTCTTTTAATCCTTCAGTTAAAATTTTCATTGAATTTCTGTCTTTTAAAGAATAGAAAACGTCGGCCTTTCCATTTTTTTTTCCTTTTTGAATAGTGATCAGGAGATATTCAATATTAGAATCATCTAATTTTTGAATCATATCATATATATCATCTAGCGAAGCCATATTATACCTCTATTTGCCACTTCAATTTATTCCATACTTTTAAATTTAAGTCAAGATCATTAATAGCGTCATGCAATTTTTCGTAATCATGATCTATACCATTTTCTTTGCCTAGAGTAGTTAAAGAGCTTTTTATATTTTTCTTTCTTGTATGGTAAATCTTGTACTGATATTCCGTTAAATTATCTAAAGGCTTGTAAGGCATATTATATTTTAATCCTCTAGCGACGGCATTTGTGTCTATAAATTTATGAATAAGATGTTTCCAGTTCCAGCCCATGAATCTATAATATTCTTTTATAAGATAAATATCAAACCCTAGGACATTATGCCCTACGATATAATCAGCATGATCAAGCCAATCTTTTATAGTAGGAAATATTTCTTTTGGATCGTGACCTTCTTTCTGAACTTTTTTATGATCATATCTTGTTATTCTTGCTGCGTCTTGACTAATTTTTAAATCTGTTTGCCATTTAAGATAAAAATTTTTCTCATCAACTTTTTTATCTCCTATTACTTTAATCATTGCTATTTGCCAAGGTAAATTATGGCAAAAATTTAAACATAAATTAAAAGTCTCGCAATCAATAAAAACTAAAGTCTTTTTCTTATCATATCTTAATAAGTGTTCGTCCATTATCTTGTCCTCATATAGCTTTCAAAAGAAAAATCATTGCTAGACATATGTTCTAGTTCTGGTTTGTTTAATATGCTTCTATTATTAATGCATCTAAATGTTAAGTAAGATTTGAAGTCTTTCTTTTTATTGTAGTATATGCTTTTGACTCTATAGACTTCTAAAGAATTTTCTTCTGCATATTTTTTTACTTTATTTTTAATAATATCCTCGAACGGTAAATCATTCTCTTCAATAAATATAATTGGTTTTGTAAATTCAAATTGAGGTATGCAAATCATATTTTTTAAAGTATTATTGAATATAAATGAATCATAAAATGGTATAGCTAAAATTAAATCCTCGTTCCAATTCTCTTTTAAAATCTTGTAATCAAGTCTAGGACCATAATAAAAACCAGATTTTGCAGCAATACTAAATAGTTTAGTTAATTTTTCATAGCCATTTTTGTTCTTAACAAATAGTATTATTTTTGATGTTTTTTGTATTGATTCTTCGTTCTTTTCGGTTATTGATTCGGTGATAGAAATTCTTAATCCATAATTTAATTTAATATTATTATTTTTTGTATTAGTATATGCCTCTAAAAAAGACGACATATTATCTTCTACAATAGATATTTCTTTTAATTTATGCTCTTTTGCTATTTGGATAATCGAGTCTGGATAATCATCGGATTGATCTTTGTCTTCTAGCGTAAGGATTGATCTGCCAAGAGAATAATGCGATTTAAATAAAGGTATCATCTGTGTAACAGTATAAAATAATTAAACTACTTTGTCAAGAACATTTTGTCTAAAATCTTTTCTGGTAATAATAAATACTCATCTTTTAGCATATTTTTGTATTTATTAACGATATATATCACAGCTTGTTCTTTAAATAAATTAATATATTTAATATTAAATTCTGTCCGTGATGTTTTTTCCCATTCTTTTGAAAGGCAAAATACTAAAAAAATAAATTCGTCTTCTGATAAAAGATTTAATTGATAATTGTAAATCATAATTCTCAATCTAAAAAATCATCTATTTTTTTATTTTTAACATTAAATTTTGGGCACCCAGAATATTTCCTTTTTTCAATATTAAATCCTTCGGTATTTTTAAAATTTCCATCTAAATTAGATTCTATAATCTCATTATCTTTATTTAATTTTACATAGTATTCATAAGGGTCTTTATATGGACATTTCCATCCTCCAGTTTGACACATCCATCTATTTTTTTCATTGTCTGCGGCGAAATTAGCTTCTGCAGATTTTTCATCAAATTTATTAATATAATCGTTAATATGCTCAAGATAATGCTCAAATCCCTTGATTTCATTTTCGTCAAATGATAGTTCTTGTATTGGTTGTTTTGGAAATCTTAGAAATAAAAATTTAACAATAGGTTTTAGCTTAGGCCATAGTTTTAAGCTCGCAAGGCTATACATCATGGCTTGAATATTAGCTTCAAAGTCATCACCTCTAAATTTATATTTGGAGCTCTTGTAATCAATTATATGCATTTCTTTTTTCTTTTTAATAGGCTTATCAATAAAGCCCTTAATATGATATTTAGGTTTATCATTCTTTATTTCGAATGGGTACTCTGGCTTGATTATTGTACCGCCTTCTCCAAAAAAGTCATGTTTTAGACCAACCATAATCATTTCGTCTAATATTTCAAAATTTGATTCACTTAGACCTACTTTGGTCTTTAATTTTTTAATAAGTCTTACTATAGATTTACTACCCCGAATAGAATTCTTTTTTATAATTTTTTTATAATTATGTTTGTGTCTTGGGTTTAAAAGTAATTCAAAGATCGTATGGCAAATCGTGCCTCTAAGGGCGCCATCATTTTGGGTCTGTGGAATCTTGCTATGATAGTTATTCCAATAGACCCAAGAGCAAGTTTCGAGAGTTTTAATTCTGGAAGCAGATAAAACTTTTAAAGATTGTTTTTCCATTGTAAAATTTCCTGTGCGTTCATTTCTCCAAAATCTTTTTTTATCGGCAAACTAATCTTTAGTTGTTTATGGTCAAAGTATCTTGTTAATTTATTATATATTTTTCGAGAAGACACGTTGCCGCATCCATATCCTTCTCCCTTATTTAAAAAGTCATTGTTTAATGATATATATATTTTATTTACGTCTATTTTTAGAAGATAGTTTAGAATTTTTAAATTCATATTAACACCAAATAGAACGATAGTATTTCTTATACCTGCCTGCCAAAGGGAAAGCATGTCGCCTATGCTCTCTATAATAAATACTTGTTTAGAATCTAAAATATATTTTTCATTTAAAAAAAGCGGGTATAAAAAATCGTTTTTTTCTCCTATATGTTTCCACCTTATCTTAGAAAGATTAGTCGTGTCTCTACCAGAAAATCCATTTATATTATTGTCAATATTAAATATAGGAAATACATATCTATTTTTCATTTTTCCGGCTTTAACTACTCCTCCCTTAAATTCTTTAAGAGTTTCATTTGTAATTCCTCTTTTATTCCAATAAGTTTGATCATCTGTCTCTAGATTTTTTAGGAGATCTAAATCAAATTTTTTTATTGATCTTAATAATGGTTTTGTTCGTTCTTGATGACTAGAAAAATTAAAATTTTTATCTTTAAGCCACTCTTTAGCTTTTTCTGGGCTCTCTAATTTTAAAGTCATGCCAACTAATGCGCTAAAATCTCCGCTTATATTCTCTTTAAAATCAAACCAGTGGCCGGAATCCTTATAGATTTTTAAAACTGTATCGTTGTCGCTATCTCTATACAAAGGTTTAGCTCTATATTCTTTGCCGTAATCTTTTAATTTATAGCCTAGATCTGTTAAGATTTGATAAATATTTATTTGGTCCATTCTAATGCCTCGCTAATTATTGGAAATTCTTTAACAAATATTTTTTTACATTTTTCAGCAATTTGTCGATGTTCTTTTTGAGTATTTTGTTCTGTTCTTAATTGGATATAATGAATCCAGCTTCTCAGGGTGCCTTTCATGTATAGTGTTGTTTGAGTATTCAATGGCAATACCATTCTTGCGACTTCTTTTGCTATGCCATTGTCGATCATTGTCTCGTAGCAATGTTGAGATATAGAGATTGATTCGGCTATTAAATGATTTATCTCTTCATAAGCTGGATGAGTAATGGGTATTAAATTTTCTCCAACCTGTCTATTTTTATTGCCTTGTAGTCTTAATTCTATATCTTCGTGCTCTGTAGCGTTGCTATATCTTTGGCTAAACTCTTGAAATGAAAATGATCTATGCCTTAAGATTTGAGTTGCGATAGCTCTACTAGTTTTAATCTCTACGCACATATCGACCATCTCGAATGGTGACCAATGTTTATGGTTTATTAAAAATTTTAATAATTTAGGCGCAGTATCTAAATTTAATTGATTAGAAGGATTACTTACTCTAGCGCAATAAGCTACTAAATCTTCTGCTTTTTTTATGTCTTTAATTTCTGGTTTTGTAATAGACATTAATTCAACGTTCATAATAACTCTCCATCATTTCTATTAGAATCATTTAGTTCATATTGCTCTCTTTGTCTTTCGGCTACGTCTCTCAAAGAACCTCGCTCTTCAATATTAAAATTTGTTATTTGATAATTTAAATAATTTTGAGCCCATGTTTCTTTGCCTGATGAGTCAAGTCTTCTAACTATATCTTGATGTCCTGCTGCGTCTTTGCCTTGAAATCTAGTTTTAGTTGGTATCAATTTATGCGTGCCAAAAGCTTGGCCGTCTAAGGTAATTTCATCAAGAGTTTTCCTTCTGAAGATTGCCACGAACGAAGCAAACCATTGAAGCCTATCAGAAAGAGATATGACTGAACTATCATCCACTATATTATTAGAGTTTCTGTTAAAACTCTCTCCGGTTCTGTTTAATTGCATGGCGGTAATAATTGGACATTTAATCTCTTCTGAGATTCTTTTTAATTTATCAATTTTTTCTCCAATCGCCTGATGCTCTGCCCAATTTTGGCCAACTTTTTCACCAGTTAATTTAATATAATCATAAGCGATCATAGCCTGGTTTCCTCTTCCGACTTTAGATAAATACCATCTTCTAATCATAGAGCACACTTGATCTATATTTTTATTTCCAACATGGTAATGAAAATATTCATAAGTTTTTACTTTCGCCCAAGCTGCTCTTACTTTTTTTGTCATCTCTTCATTTTTTCTCCAATTTCCGGTTTCCAAATACCAAACGGGGACATCTGTCAACGATGCAACCATTCTCAATTGAATATCAATTGTTTGCATTTCTGTATCTAGAATTAATGTTTTAGTTTTATTTTTTGGGTTGATAGAGGTTTTAAAACAAATATCATTTAGCCAGGTGGATTTTCCCTGACCTGGACGGCTTGCTATTGCATAAATATTTCCGTTTTTTAAACCTCCATACATTCTGTTAAATTCTTGATAAGGAGTAATTAATCCTGTATCTTCTTTTGGGGCGTTTCCAATTTCTTCAATTAAATCTTCCACCTCTTCAAATATGTTAATTGGAGAATCATTTTCTGAATATGATGAGATTTTCTTGTTGTAGATTTGATCTATTTGACCTATAATTTGGTCTACAGAATCATCTGGGTTTTTATTAATATAATCTTTTAATTTATCCGTTGTTTGAATTATCTCTCTTCGGATCCTTAATTTAATTAGTTCTTTGCATGCTTCAACAGTAGCTTGTTCTGTGATCTGTGAAAAACTTAAGTTATCAATGTAATCAAATATGTTTATCTCGTCTTTGAATGATATTCCTAAATTTTTAATCTTCTCTGCTAGCAAGATTTTATCTGCGTTTTCTCCTTTATATTTAATATTTTTAAAAACACTATATATCGTAGAATGAACATCATTATAAAAATCTTTTTCCGTCAAAAATATATCTATATCTGGGAAAAGCTCTTGATATTTTAATAAACCACTTAAAGCGTGTCTTTCCACTTGCAAGGAGTATATCATATATATATGATACTAAATTAAAAATTAAAAGTCAAGAAAGATAAATCAATCTTTGTCTTCTTCGTCTTCTTCGTCTTCTATTTTGGATATTAAATTTGTTGTCGCTTCAAGATTTAATTGGTCTACGCTTTGGCTCCATGTATTAATATAATATAAAATAGCCATGGCATTTATCTGATTATCAAACTTGGTGAAAACTTGAGGTTCTCCTTTGTTTGAAAAATTAAATAAAACATATCCTCCAAAACTACATTCGTCAATTTGCTTTAGTAAAGAATCTGGTATTTTAAATGGTTTCTTTTTATTTGTCACCAAATAATTTTACACTTAAATAATTAGAATTCCAGTTTTTTCTTCTATATATTGGGGCGATAAATTTTTTAAATCATTTTCATACAATTCTAAAAATTTAAATCCATTCATGTCTAACCATTTTTCTTTTTTGACATCTCTTTTTATGCTTTGAAGATATTTTAGTCTAGAATGATCATGAAAAAATTCATTAAAGGATTCATGTTGATTGCCCTGTACCTCAATTGCTATCTTTTTTGTCGCATTTAATATATCAACTTTAAGCATCGTTCCATACACAGGAAACTCTTCATAAACAATATGATTTTTCCAATAAGGATAAAAAAATTGTTTAAATTTAAATTGTAGCTTGCTACGGCTCTTTCCTTGCCAATCTATTGAGTATCTTTTGACATTCTTATTAACGAGTTTTCCGTTAATATTTAATAGTCTCATGAAGCAAGAGTTTTTATAAATTTATTATAAAAATAATCAACAATTTTCGGGTTTTCTTCTAAATATAGTCTTAAATTATCAATGCCTTGATGTTGCTTCTTGACTTCTAAATTAGATTTTTTAAGTTCTTCTATAATTTCGTCAGAGAAAGCGACCCAAGCGCCTTTAGCTGTAGCAAATTCCCAAGAAAGAATTTGGTCTATAATTTCATATTCTTTCCAAATTGAAGAGCCTTCTTTTTTACCATATTTAATTGGATATTGGACTTTTGAATTTGTGGATTCATTTGTAGATTTTTTTATAATAATTTTTACATTATGTCCAATAATTTTATTTTTAATAGAATCATATTTTTCATTTGGTTTTTCAAGAATAAGGTCTTTATTATAACGAGGCTCAAATTCAAGAATCCAATTTGCAAAATGTAGGAGCGCATTTCCACCTGTGGCCGAAGTTTGTCTTATTTCTTTATTTGCAGCATAAGGATCTAACTTAATGTCTGATCTGACTTGGCTAATAAATATGGCCATATGCCCTCTTTTAGAAAGGGCAAGAGAAATTTTTTTCATTAACATAGAAGATATCACTGCTCCACCGGCCACTTTTGTTGCCTCAGATAAACTTTTTAAGCTATCGCTTTTAGTCATTAAACCATCGACAGAATCTAAAACAAAAATATATCTTTTATTTTCATCATTATTTTGAACAAGATCTTTCATAAGTTCAGAAACAGTTTCAAAAATATTTGATTCAAATACAAAACATGTTCCGTCCTCCCAATTCTCTGGATTTGTAACGAATTTTACTCCAGATCTTTCTTGTATTTCTTTACTCAATCTCCCCTCTGCTTTAAAAAGCAAGGCTCTTGAGTCTTTAATAGACTTAAGAAAATTTTTAACCACTTCTAATGCTTCTGAGGTTTTTCCTCCTTCATTCATTCCCAAGAATCTATGCAATCCAGGGGTTAGTCCACCTCCTGTAGCAATATCTAAATTTAAACTACCAGTTGAAACTTTATAATAAATTTCTTCTTCAAAGTTATAATGATCTTCTTTATTTTCTTTTAAAAAAGAAATTAACCTTGATTTAGCTGATGGACCAGAGGTTTCCATCGCAGGATTTTCTTCTTTTGGTTTTCTTCCCATAATTTTATTAAGTATAAGAAGTTTTTATACTTTTGGCAAGTTTTTTTTTTTAAAATTTACCAATCTAAATTAAAACTGACTATCCTTCTTTCGCCTTCTCCTTTAAAGGGATAAACAGTGTGTAGCAGCCACGCTGGGAACAAATACATATTTCCTTCGATTGGACATATTTTAGCGTTTCCAACGCTGTGAAAAGCGAAAGGCCAAGAAGATCCATATATAATCTCTAGTTTGCCGTCAGCTACCCCGTGTTGTTTTGCAATACCGAACTCTTTTTCTCTCGTGCCATCGATAATCTGTTCGGGCACTTTTATATAAATGACTCCTGATAGTTTTCCGTAATGCCAGTGCACGGGGTTATAATCGTATTCTCTATTTGAGATCCCCCATATGCCAGTTATTTTTATTTCACCTCTCTCTTTGTTTTGGCTCCCAAATGGAGCCGTGCTTCCTCTACCTTCAAGTAATTCTTTTATATCTAGTAGCTCTGCATATTTTACTGCACATGCTTTAAGAAAATCTTTAAACTCTTGATTTACTCTATGATACACAGAGAACGATCCAATACTATCAAAGGCACGAACTATAACATCACTGTTAAGATTTTTTCGATTTTTTACATCGGCTATCTCTCTCTCGGTTACTTCTGTTAAATGAATCATTAGATCTTTTGTTAATTTAATTTTCATTGGGCCACAAACAAATCTCGGAGAGAGATGCGATTCATTTAAAGCTTGCTCCACAGAGTCTGGTAAATCTTTAAGATTTTTCATAGATTATATATTGTATATTATATATTATATAGTTTAAATTATAAAATTCGAATTATTTTTGCCCAAACCCCCTCTTTATAAAAGATAATAATGTTTTTGGTTTAAAATTTATTTTTTTATCTTCTCCTATTTTAGATGCACCTAAATAAATCTTGTTTTTATTAAAACACAACTTAAAGTTTTCATATTCCATTAGAAGAAAAGCTTTGCCCTCTGGTTTAAGAAACCACGCTAGAGAAGGTGGAGGATTTTTTAATTCTTTTAAGCCATTCCAAAAGTTAAAACTATTAAACTTTTTAATTAGTCTTTGAGCAATTTTAATTTCTCTTGGCCAATTTATATTGCCATTTACATATTTCTTTACGATTAGTTGACAAAGTTTATGTTGCCTCATCTTTAATATCTGATGTTACCATTCTTTTAACCAAATTGTCAAAAGAATTTTTTGGTACCCAATTTAAATTTTTTCTTGCCTCCGAGGAGTCTCCTAGCAAAAGATCTATTTCTGCAGGCCTATAAAATTGTTTATTTATTTTAACTAAAGTTAATGGCATATATCTTAGCGTGGAATTAATTGCAGTTTTATATTCTAGACTTTCTGGAATTTCTTCGTTAGAAGAATATGACCAATGACCTAATATTCCTGCTGATTTAAAAGCTTTTTCCACGAACTCTTTAATAGTATGAGCTTCGCCGGAGGAAAGTATATATTCTTTAGGCTTATCTTGGTTCAACATCAACCAGATGCCTTCAATAAAATCTTCTGCGTGGCTCCAGTCTCTTTTTGAATCTAGATTACCTAATTCAATTGGCTTAAAAGTTTTATTATCTCTAATTGCCTTAAAGATTCTTGCTACTCCTTTAGTAATTTTTCTTGTTACAAATTCTTCGCCCCTGCGTTCGCTTTCATGATTATAAAGTATGGAGTGTATTGCAAATAAATTGTAAGAATCTCTATAGACTTTTGTAATGTGTCTTGCCGCAGCTTTGGCGGCTCCATAAGGACTTCTTGGGCGTATAGGATGTTTTAAATCTTGTGGGCTGTATAATACATCTCCCATTTCTTCACTAGAGCCAGCGGAATAGAACCTACAATTAGGGGCGTATTTCCTTACAGCTTCTAGACATCTTAAAACTCCAAGGGCAGTTGCATCAAATGTTTGCAGTGGTATTTGCCAACTGCTCCCTACAAAAGATTGGGCGGCAAAATTAATAAAATAGTCTGGTTTAATATCTTTTACTATTTCGTCTATAGAATTGCTATCGCATAGATCAGCGATAATAATCTTTAATCTAGGATTATTAATATTATGTTCTATATTTTTTAAATTTGGATTAGAGCTTCTTCTTCTAACTCCATAAATCATACAGTCCGTTTCTTTTAATAAAAAATCGACCATATAAGATCCATCTTGGCCTGTAACTCCCGTGATTATAACGTTCTTCATATTATATATTATGAGATATTAGTACTTTTTATAACTTTTTTCTTCTTTAAATGAAGATTTGCTTAGGTTATTAATTTGGTTTTTTATTTTAAATCTAAAATCATTTGTGAAATATACTTTTCTTGCGAGGGTTATAAAATCGTTGTCGAATTGCTTTAGTCTTTCCTTATCTCTAATGTCATCTTCTATTTTCCAAAGTTTTTGGTTAGTGTCTATTAGGGTTTTTAAAAGTTTTGCGTACTTTCTATCTTTTTTAAATTTATTAATTTTTTTATTTATATAGTTGAGTTCTTTTCTTATATTTTTCTTTTTTTTAATATCTTTAATATTTTTAAATTTTATACAGAGTATAGAGTATTTATCTAAAAGTTCCCCATCGGATATTTCAATAGTGTTCATTTTTATAATTATGAAACTAGTTTAATAATATTGTTTTTTATTATATTCATTTTTATATCATGCATATCATAATTTTCTAGATATACTGCATTTGGATTTACTGGCATTCTATTTAAAATTGGTGCGTACATAGGATATGAACGAGCAGAAAGAAGCCCTAAGATCTTATGTTTATAACCAGACATGATCCAATTCATCCCTGTATCTACAGTAATTAACATTTTACAAGAATAAGCGATTTTCACATCTTCAAAAATAGATTCTCCTCTCGGGGATATAGAAGCCTTTGTTTTTGGATCAGTTTTAAGCCCCAATTGAATTGTTTTATACCCTAATGAATGAATAAAATCTATAATTTCTGATAATAAATCCATGGGTATATTTCTGTTCGGGACCGCAGAGCTTGCGAATGGACTTATTGCTATATAATTTTTATAATTAGATTGTTTTTCGAACCATGGATTTAATTGTATTTGAAGATCTGTGGGCGGTATTATATCGTGCATCATGCATACTGCTTCTGTGTGATGATACTTTACATACCAATTATCATATTTATGTTTTGGCATAGGGTTAAAAATCTTATCGAATTGGCTTTCATTAATATAATTTTGATCATTTTCGCTTGGCCAATTCTCATAGTTTTCCCAAATTTTAAAATCATCTATCAAATTATTATAATAAAATATTGGTTTAATTGATTCATATTTTTTATTGATGCCAAATGTTATATTGATATTTGGATTTTTTTCTTTTAAGGCTTTGCAGGGAATTAGGTTCATAACCAAATCCCCTATTTGCCCTTGATTAAAACCTAAAACTCTCATTATTTTTTAACTTTATTTAGATATTCTTTTAATATTAAGAATTTTCTATCGTTTCCTTCTTGCCCCCATCCTGCATGAATTATAAATGGTTTTTTAGATTCCCAATATTTTACCATCCCTGGCGCTCTTGCTAAAGGATGTATAGAAGGAGGATTTTTAAAATTAGGGTCTAGATTGATTGGGTCCATAGAAATTTTTTTAGTTAATTTATTTAAGTCGGGGGATTCTTCTAGTAGATGCTTCATTGCCGTTTGTTCCCAGGCGCCATCATTAATAAATTGGGTTTTATTATAAGTCATTTCTAAAATCTGTCTACTTGCCTCAGCATCTTTCATAAAGAAAACGCCAGTTTCAATTTGGTGAGAATACCCCAATATTAAAGAATAATTTTCGTCTATAAAATCTTCTAGTTTATAAGAAAAATCTACTATTAGACAATCTGTGTCCAGCCATATTACCCAATCGTACATTTTTAATAAGTCATAAATCAATGGTATTTTTTGCCACGCAGTTGGTCTATCGTCATATTTTTTCATTGAACTCAAAAAATCATAACCATGCTTTCTTGCGTATTCGGCCATATTAGGAGTTGTAATTTCTGCTATTTTATTATAGCCTTCATTAAATAATGTCGCCATACAAATTTTCATAGTGAATTTAAGATATTAGTTAAATATAATATATCTTTTTCCTTTACTTTTGGGTGAAGGCCTACGTAGAATCCATATCTATGAATATAGATTGAATTTTTGTACTCTTTTTCATTTTCGAAAAAATCTTTATAACAGGTTTGGTAGCCTAAGAACCCAGAGATAATCGGCCGATACTCTATATTTGACTTTTTACAAAAATCTTTACATCTATTTATAAGATTTAAATTTTTGTCTTTAACTATTATTGGCAAACAGAATGGGACCGCCTCTTTTTTTGCATCTTTTTCTTTTGGTAAGTAAAATTTTTTTGAATTTAATTTACTCCTAAATAGTTCATATAATTTTCTTCTGGTTTTTTTATACTCTCGGAATCTTCTTAAATCTAACCTTCCAATAAAGGCGTGAATATCTGAGTTTCTGAAGTTATTCCCTAAAGAGTAAAAATCAAAAAGTGGATCTACATTTTTATTATTATATTCTTTTGCATCTCTTCCATACATTCCTAAAGATCTAACCATCCCGTGATTTCTATTCATTAAAAAATAATCATATTCTTTTTCCGAATTAGTAAATATGAAGCCGCCCTCTACAGATTGTATCTGATGACCAAAATATGTGGATGTTGTAGATGTAAAATATGAAGAAATATTCTTTTGATTAAAATTGCCTAAAGTATTCTCGCAATTATCAAAGCAAATTTTTACGTTATATTTCTTTTCGAGATTTTGATAAAAGGGTATGTCTTGCACAAAACCTATCAAAGATGTAGGAAATATGCAGGCTATTTTCTGGTGATTTTCTTTTACATATTTTAACAGTTTATTTTTATCCACGCAAAAGTTGTCTAAAGATATATCTATAAATTTAGGGATAAATCCTTCTCTGATCCAGGGTGAGCATGAAGTTTGCCACGTTGTTGAAGGCAAGACTATAAGATTTCTTTTATTAAAATTTTTTGAAGAATCTTTAATATATTGAGCGAGTAAAGTATTAGCCGTAGATCCACTAGATAGAAAAACTGCATATTTTGAACCTATTGCCTCTGCCATTTCTTTTTCAAAAGATTTTACTTGATAATCCTGCGTCCATCTGTTCTTGCGGTTAAGGATAAATTTACATATCTTAATCTTATCAAAAAACGTAAATTGATTTACATTTAAATACCAATCCATATTTAATATTATATATTAATAAAATTGAAAACCTAATAAATTTATATGTAAATATAGCTTTTTGTTACGCCTACGTCTTGTTCTGATGTATTAAATATCGGTACCCCAAAATCTAACCAATGATAGTGTCCATTTTGTGCATCCATTGGTATCATATTTTCTAAATCATATCCTTTATCATCGTAATTTAGGATCATTCTTTTGTTGACTTTTGGATAGCACAAAGCTATGTTTAACATGCCGCTATTAATACCTATAAATAGAATTGACTCCGCAATTATTTTCGCTGTGTCAAAAATTGATAATCCCATGCCGTTCTCAAAAATATCATACTTTTTTTGGTTTTCCCCTCCCACTTGAATAATATTAAAATCTTTATAATTTTCTTTTATTTTATATATAACTTTTTCAGGTATTGGTTTATGGCTTTTCCCAAAAAAATGCACAACTATTTGATTACTTTTTATTTTTAAATCTTCATGTATATATAACCTTGGGGTTCTTAAGAATACTTGTAGGTTCATATTTAAAATTTTATTAGCGATATATATATTTTTTTCTGAAAGCGAAAGAATGCATTTGTTTTTGTCATAGGAAATTCCTCCTTGAGCTACATCTGTCATCCGCCAAAGATCCAATACAGATTTGGGTTCTACCCCACGGATTACGTATGGATTATAATTAAATAACTCATTATTATCAACGTCTATTAATTTTTCTCCTGTGCTTTTAAAAAAATTCTCAGGAAAAGAGGTGAATTGAAGTTGATCTCCTAACCCCAATAAGCTTCTAGCTTGTCCTGCCATTGTGATCCCTAGCATTTTAAATTAACCTTTCAATATTTTTAGCTATATCATTTTTATTTAAGAGTGCGAATAGTTTTTCTCCTAAAGCTTCTATTTTATTATGTAATTCTTCTATTTTTACATCTTTTATAGCTTTAGCAATTATATTTGGATCAGGAGAAAAAGCAAAGTCTTCCAGTCCAAATTCTTTTGCTGCGGGATTATCATTGCAAAGTATTGGTATGCACCCACAAATTATAGCCTCAATTGGGGGCAACCCGAGAACTCCATATTCTGTTGGACAAATTAAAAATTTAGATTTATTATATAGTAAATTTAAGGTTTCGTCATTTACGCATCCGATGTAATTCAAGTTATCGCCTGGATCGTCTGGTCCAGCAATCAAAAATTCATTTCGATTAATATTTAAAAGACTTAAGCTTTGTAAAGCTAAAGAAAATCTTTTATTTGGTTCATATAATCTTCCTACATATAGAAAATTAATGTCTCTTTTTAAGTTCATATTATGAACATTTTTTACAGGATTAAAGATAATAATTGAATTTAAATCTAAATAATATTTAATTTGATCTTGTGAGAACTTACTTATGGTTGTTATAATATTTGCTTTTGTTAATTTAGATTTTAACTCTTCTAAATTTATCTCTGGATAGTATTTCTTCGGTATATCAAGTACATTAAATATGAGTTTTGCTTTGGGAAATTGATGTTTTAAATTTAATCCTATATCATAAACCCCGCCATCGTTACAATAGATTAAATCTGGGGGTTCATTTTCTTTGGATAATGTATTGCCATTCTCCACCCAGCCAAGCTCTATTCTTTCTACTTGGCCTGCGGCCCCTCTGTATCCTAAAAAAATACCTTTCATAATATATGATATCCACCTTTAATTACTAATTCAAGTTTTTCTAATGCTTCACTATCGTCATAGTAATTTTTAAAAAAAATACTTTTTGTATTTTCTCCAATTGGTGCAAAAGCATTATGGTTTGTTCTGTGGTCTTTTATTTCATTACTCAAAATATTAATTTGATCTGTTTGCCCAATTGCTGAAGAAATCCATGTCAAATCTGATGGCACACCAATAATTAAATGGCATTTCGACATAATTTCCACTTGTTCTTCTAACGGTTTATGCTTTAGATTAATATATTTTTTACTTAATTTTAAATCAAAAACGCCATAAATATCTTCAATATATTTATCGTTATTTTGTAATAATTTCTCCCACCAACTATCTGGTGGGCCGAACCAACTTTTTAATTCTTGATCAAAATATTTAGATATAATAAAACAAGATGTTTTTTTAAATTTTTCTTTTTTTTTATAAATTATTTTAGGCATTGTTTTTAATAGTTTATAGTCTAGGGTTGCCATAAAGCATGCTTCTTCCAAACTAGACCTATAGTTGTACCAATCTTTTTCTTTAGGATGTAATGGCTTTGGATTAATGTAATAATCGCATTCTTGAATTATTTTAAAATCTTTCTCTCCTAAATCATTTTCGTAATCGGAAATTTTAATCTCTTGTATTTTTTCATGATTTTTAATTATTGGGACGATATCTTTACAAGATTTTGCTACAGAGAATATATTGTAAGTTTTCCCTATATTTTCTTCTAAAATATCCAATGCGGGTAATGACATTACAATGTCTTTAACTTGGCCCATTCTTACTCCAAATAATTTTTTCATTTTTGTGCTAAAAGTGAAACAAAGAACAGGGTTTCTCTTTTAGAATAAAGCTCAAGTTTTCTCTCTGCGATGTTTTTTATTACAAGCTCTTCTTCAAGTTGTGCGTTTGAGAATTTTTTTAATAGATGTTCGCAGGATTTTTCAACGTTGGAAGTTATATCTTCTACTTCTTTGATTTCAAAATGTTGACGAATAGAATTAAAATAATCCGAACAGTATGCCGGGGCTATAATATCTGCTGTTATAAATAGCCCATCCCTCTTTAAAACTCTTTTGACAGAATTAAAAAATCTGTCTTTATCAGCATAGCAATGCGAAGATTCAATATTAATAATAAAATCAAAAGCTCCGCTTTTAAATTTTCTTAGATATTGCGCGTCATCAATTTTAAAAAAACACCCCATAGGTTCTAATTTGCACCTATCAATATTTGCTGCATTTAAATCGCACCCAAAAACTTCGGAAAAATCGTACAGCTTTTTTAGGATTTTAGTTCCTCCTCCTCGCCCGCAGCCAATATCAAGTAAACTCTTGCCTTTTACTTCGCCAAATTTATCTGCAAAATAGCAATACATTGAAGCGGGTGTATCAAGAAGCATATCTGCGCATTTTGGGTGAACTGGATAATATCCATGGTTCATGAAAGTAAGGTCTTTATTTTTGTTAAATATGAGGTTATATTTATCGTACACTCTTACTTCTAAAACCTCCTGCTCTCTATTCCTCCGGCGAGCTACATCTGATAGGCTCCAATGCCTTTTCTCTTCTTGACTTAGGTCGTTGTTCATTTTTTATTTATAATAAATGTCGTATGTATTATGCGATCAATTTTTAGATTTTTTTCTTTTACAAATATATTTAAAGCTTTCGCTACGCCATTCTCTTCGGAGAAGCCGTTTTCTTTACCATAAAAATCGTGCCCAGATAAAATTCCTCCATTTTTTATTTTAGGCCACCAAGCTTCTAGGTCTTTAGCAACAGATTCATAATCGTGAGCTGCGTCTAAGAATATAGCCTTACAACTATTATCATCAAATAGATTTGCTGCTAGGTCGGAATAGGTTCTTATTGGTATTGGTTTAAAATTTTTAGCGTAAGAATGAAATATATTATATATAAAATCATAGTACAGCGTTTGATTTTTAAATTTCATTCTATATTCTTTACCATTCCCAAATGGAAATTCTATGTTATCGATATCGTCTTCTTGAGTAAATATATCAACGCAATAAAAATCTATAGGTTTATTTTGGGCATATAGTTTCTCCATCATGTATACTGCTGATTTTCCCCAAGCGCTCCCGATCTCAACGAATGTATCGCCTGAGTTTAAATTGTCCGCAATAATGTCGTAAACGCTTTCAAAATCAAAATGACCGTATATTTCTTGATATTTACCATTTATAGACATTCTATTTTTATTGTTCATAAATAATTATATAAAAATTTAATATATATTTAAATTAATATTCACAGCACGAATAAATGAATGGATCATCTCTTCTTTTGAAAAGAGTTGAGCTGTATTAAAACAATTTCTTTGCATTTCTTTTAGCTTAGAGTGATTAATTATTTCTTTAAAATTATTTTTAAATATAAATCCATTATATTCATTTTTTATAATTTTATTAAAGAAAATATTACTTGAACATATTGGCACGACTCCATATCCAAGTCCTTCTATTAAAGACAAATTAAATGGCGTTTCATGTTTATGAAAAAATGTGGCAAAAGTAGCCTTTTTATATAGTTCTACTTTTTTAGTTTGAGAGATTTGACCAAGATAAAAAGTACTTTTATTATCTATAAAGTCTAATAAATTATAAGAATTAAATATTGGTCCAGCGAAAAAACATTTATATTTATGAGCTAAACATTCTTTCGCTACTTCGATAGAACCAAATGAATCCGTGTGCTGAGTGCATTGGAAAATGAAAGGTTCTTTTTCGTATTCTGTAAAATTTAAATCAACATCCACCCCAATTTTAAATATTTCTTTTCTAGTATATTCTGGAGAATAATAACATTGTAAATCTGAAGAATATAATAATAGTAAATCATTGTTCGGATGACAGGACGAATTGCTTACTAATGGCCAGTATATATTCTTTGCTTTGCTTCCCGCTTTATTAATAGTAAAACCATCATGATGAAACATGAATATATCAAAATCTTTTAATTCTGGAATTATTTCTACGGCTGGAAAAAAATTATTAAATTTATTTATTTCTTCTTGTGATAATTTATATATATTTTTTATATCTTTTTCTGTATAAGAAGAAAATGAATCTTCCATAGCGAATATTTTAAAAAAGTTTCCATTTTCATTTAAGGCTTGTTTGGCGTGCCTTGCTAGCGTTGCGGCGCCACCATATCTTTTAGGACATATAGAGTAATCTTCATGAATTTCATTTTTATGCAAATCAATATATGCAATTTTCATTATTTTTCTTTATATACGATTGGTCTTTCATAGCCCATTCGGTCGTAATATTCCAAATCTAGCTTGAGCTCTTGTTTGTTTTCATCCCATATGTATGAACATGCCCCAAAATGTTTTTTATGATACTCAACTTTTTGTTTACCATTTTCGTTTAGCCATGTCATGTGTTTTATATAAGCCACCTCTTTTGGTATCTCTATCGTTTTTAATTGTTTATCCGTAATTCCATTGTTATATACAATTTCATTATCCCAATAAAAACTATTTATTCCATCATTAATTTTTGTTTTATATATTCTAGGGGGACAGAATTTATCAATATATGATTTACCATCAAATATATAATTTTTAAAATTTATTTTATAGAGATCAGAATCGGTATCTTGTATATACTTTATAATATTTTGTATATTTTCTATTGAATAAAGTTCGTCAGAATCTACAATCATAATATAATCTAAATTATTTTTAAGTAATTCAAATAGCCCTAGATTTCTTGCGTCATTCTCTTTTAAAAATTTAGGGCCATCAAAGCATTTGTCGATAAACTCGGCTTTTTCAAGAGTTTTTAAAAATTCATTTGTATTGTCTGTTTCTAGATTTTCATTCTTATACTCTAAGAATGGAATAGATACTGCTGTAATAAAAAAATTATTTGGATAAAGATTCTTTAAGACGATCCAGGGTAAGATGCTTTTTTTTGCGTATTTAAAATTATTAAATCCTGTATATAAAATTCCCAGCTTCATTTTTCGTTCCAGAGTTTAAGCCCATGTTTAATTAAACTTTTGTTTTCTAAATCTTTAATGTTTAAGGGTGCGAACTTATTTGCAGCTTCTTCTTGAGCGTGCCCCGCTTGAATTTTAAATTGTTCATTCCAAAAATTTTTATTTCTTGTTAATCTATTTTCGAAATTTAGATATCCTGTATGGTATATAAATATCTTGCTTGTGCACTCTTGGATATAGTTTTCAGGATTTAAAGAAAAATCTGTTATAATATTTTTAGATCTTACTAGTTCTCCGTCTTCGTAAATTAATTCATTCGTATCACTTTTGGTAATATCTACTGTTCCATCATTTTTTTTCGCAAAATTTACGGCTCCTCTTTTTAATTTTTTTGGAAATTTTAAATTTTTATGTAATACCCATTTAAATAAATAATTTGTTGAGGTATCCCATCTTATAGTAGACTTATCTGCCCATAGATTTAAAAGCGGGACTAAATAAGCATCGTAGTCTGAAAAGGATAGATTCCTCGCAAAATTAATCCAATTATATTTTTGCCAATTTGGTATATACTCATCTAGGTCTAGGCTTATACAGAATTCTTCTTTGCATATTTCAAGAGCTTCATTTCTTAATTTTCCCCAAAATAGTGGGTCTTTTCTTTTTAGATTTGATACGCAGAATTTAAAATTTTTATATTTGTTTGAATAATCTTTTAGTATTGAAATTGTGGAGTCTTCGTTATCGTTTATTGTAGATATTACAACCTCGTCCGCAAAAGATAGATAATTCTCAAAAGCCGTTTTAAAGTCAAATGAGTTCTTTTCTATATTGAAAGCAGAAGAATAAATCGAAAACATAAATTAATATATTATAGATCTTTTAAGTAGTAATTCTAATCTTTAAAAGATTTGAAATTATTAATCTTAATTATATAATATGATATTATGGAAGAAAAAATTAATATTTTATCTCGAGTAGATCTTGGGTTTATTGTAAGACAAGAAGTAGATATTGAATTATCTCAAGATCCTAAAGAGCTTAACAAAACTATTCTTAAAGAGGTCTTTAGAAAGATAAAAAGAGGAGAAATAGGAAAAGTAGATTTTCGGACTAAAAAGTATATTTAAGAATGAATCGAAAGATATTTCAGATTGGATTTAATAGAACCGCTACTCAAGCTCTTCGTGCGTTCTTCTTAATGTCCGGATATAGAGCTACTCATAATATCGCTTATAATAAAAATTATAGGAAAATGATTCCGATTGCAGAAACTTTTGATTTTAATCTAAAAAATAATAAAAGCTTACTTTTCGGAATAGAGAACTATAGTTATTATGGAGATATGGAGGTTGTTTTACCAAAACGACAATTAGTTCTTCAGGGGTATACTCTATTTGAAAGACTTGACAAGGAAAATGAGAACTCATTATTTATATTCAATACTCGCCCTCTAGAATCGTGGATTAACTCTAGGCTTACATTCGATAGAACATATCTCCTAGTTTATCAGAAATATTATGATTTAACATACGATGAAGTCATAAATCTTTGGATGAACCATTACTTGGCGCACTCAAGAAATGTAAAAGATTATTTTAAAGATAAACCTAATAGACTAATAGAGTTTAATATTGAGACTGACCGCATCGAAGATTTTATAAAAAAAGCTGAAGAAGTCAATATAAAGGGTTTAGATAAGCAATTTTGGCAAAGGGCGGACGTTAATAAAGAGATGAGCCCCCCTGTAAAACTGTTTCATGAAAATTTTCAAGCGAAAGAAAAGGGTGTTGATTTAACTTAAACTAAAACCTTCTCCGTCTTTGCCGCCGAGATGACCTACGAAGAAAGGTAGTTCTTCTATATTTCCTTTTACTATAAGATCTTCTTGATCAGGGAAAAGTTTGCCTTTTTTATAATAATTCTCTTTCATCAATCCCCATTTATTTCTAAACCATCCGTCTTGTTCATAAACTGTTCCTGTAGATGGATATATATTCTCTGGGTCTGAAGTTTGTACTTGAGGGCTTTCCATATTAAAAAGTTGAAAATATCCCCAACAATATCCATACGGTATGTAATCTGATACGGCTTCCGGATCTTCATCCATATCAAACCACCTTTTGACTTTCGTTAAATTAGAAAACAGAATCCTTCTTGCTCCATAAAGTTTATTTTTATTAAAATTTATTGTATTAATTTTTTGTTTAAAATCTTTGGGTAATAATATGTCTGCGTCCATATGAAGTATCCATCCAGACTTTATACTTTTAAGTATAGCTGATACCACTTTGCCTCGATCAAATTGAGCATTATTTTCATAAAACCCATTTGTTTTTATAAACTTTATATTATATTTTTGACAAATTCTTTCTACTTCTAAACTTTGGTAGTCCGTAGCGATTATAAACTCGTCAATCTGATTTAAATTTTTACCTACTGTATAATCGAAAATTTTTGATATTTGATTATCTAGACTATCTTTCTTTTCCACGGCAGTTATTATTGCTGTGATTTTTATATGACTCATTTATATCTAATTATATAATTAAATATAACCTAAATCTAATTTTATTAAATTAAAGAAAATTGTTTCTTAAAATTTAAATTTAATTTTAATCTATTTACCGCTAATCCTCTATCGAATCTCTTTATAAATTCGACTCCCTCTTTTGGCATCTCAGCGAATAATTCTTTATTATTTTTTAAAGAAATAGCTACGTGAGAAGGAAGTACTGACAAGTTTTTTATATCTTGTCTAAATTGGCTTTTTAAAGCTCTTGCTATAGCGCAATTTTGTGGATTAGCTTTTTCTCCTTCTAATATATTTTTATTTGTTATGTTTATGGTTTTCTTCATTTTTTATTCCTTTTTTATTCTTCCAAATGTTAAGTTATTAACTATTCGGATATCTTTGGGTCTGTATTCCCATATTTCACCCGTATCTTTTATAATACAAGTAAAAATTTTTTCTGTTTCAGTTCCATATTCTGTTACTAACCAAATCGATCCCCTTCCTTTGGGCGTTTCTACTTCCATTTGGTTGGTTGGTTCAAAAATCGTTATCATATCCGTTAATTTTTATATTACTATCTTTTTCACATAATCTTACGAAAAGATCTTTATCCTCTACCCACTCTTTTCCTGTCCACCATTGCATACCATGGAATTTACACTTATATACGCAGCTTGTCTCGTACCCGCCCAATAAATATACATATTTTTTATCTAAGGCTCGGGCGGTTATGCATTCGTAATGTTGAGATATGGATCCTAAAGATATCTTGGGGCAACTAAAGTCCTGTAAAAATTCATAACTTACCATAGACTTTTCATAAACTGTAGAAAAAGTATACCCTTTAATCTCATTATTTTTTTTAAATTCAAAATAATGACTTGAGTTATTTATAATTTCTTCTATAGGAATATTTCTATTAAAGTTATTTTTATCACAATAAGCTCTGTATATTTTATCTGTTAGTTCATAATCTTTAAGTTCAGAAATTGATTTAAAATTACATTCTATTTTTTTATAATCTTTTTTTGTACTTTTACTTGGATAATATTTTTTCAAATTAATTCTTACAGATCTATGATTGTACCATTTGTTTTTCCAGGGAATCCATCCTTCTTCTAAGGCTTGATCTGGTTTCTCATTCTTTTCTAAAGTTCCTTCGGGATTTGAGTATACAAAGTCTTGATGAGCAATTTTACCAAAACCGTTAATATGGTCAAATAAAACTTTCATCTAAAATTCTATTTTATCATCTATATTTATATTATTTGTTTTAAACCAACCTTGATTTACTTCCAAGGCGTAGCGTATATTTTCAGATTTACTATAAATCATTTTTGTATCTAATGGGTTTAGCGAATAAATTTCTTTAATTTTTTTATCTTGATCTATGTAAGCGATATCTAAAGGAATAAATGTATCTTGCATCCAAAAGTTTAGTTTTTGAGGATTTTTAAAAATAAAAAGCATTCCGTAATTTTCTCCTAAAAATCTACGATTTTTTAATCCCGTTACTTGTTGGGGAAGCGTATCCGCAATTTCTACTATTAGTTCTATATTATTAACTTTTATATTTCTAATTAAATTATTACTAAACACAATTAGATCTTTTTGAGTTGTATTTCTGTTTTGCCTAAAAGATCACCTTTTTTCCAAGTGATTCCCTCGTTTGTACATTCATAAACTACTGCATATCCTATATCTTCTAGAATCCCTTGAGATTGACCTTCGACACGAATACTGAGATCTAAGATTTCTTTAACAATTCCTTCGCTGCCATAGTGCCTACAACTACCATTAATATTTCTTATTTTATCACCAACTTCAAACATTGTAGATGCTTTTACTTCGGCGTCCTCTTCTTCTACTTCTTCTACTTGAGCTAATGAGGCGTCCATTTTTAGAAGTTCATTTTGATCAAATTCTGTTTCACCATCCCATTCATAATTTTCATTTTCATAATCCGACCCTTGAGCTTTTTTAAGAGCTTCTTGACTTGGGCGATCTGGCGATCCTGGTTTAGCTGGGCGATAATTTTTGCCCATTCTTTTTTTCTTTTGTTGAATATTATACCAAAGGCCTTTGCCTTTAGCTTGAATTTCTGCTTCTAAAGTTATCTCTTCTTCGCTTCCGGTTATCTTGCTAACTGGTTTTGCGCTCCACATTTTACAGCTCCAATAATTTGCTTTATACTTTGGACCAGGATTATCGCAACCATGGCGAGATCTATAAGCTTTGCGCCTTTCTGGATTATCTCTTTTAATAGACATGTTTGGATCACCAAATTTAACCATTACGATATTGCCTTTATCGTTTTTTACATAAACGCCAAATTTCTTTTTGCTTCCAGATGGAAGTCTAAATGGTTTATTTAGTGGAGCCTTCTTTTTTTCTTTTTGAGCTTTAATCTGAGAAGAATCAATTTCCATAGCTTTTGCCTTTTTCTCTTTGCCTTTTCTAAAGGTAGTCAAGCAAACGGCTACTCTTTGATCCTGACTTGTAAACTCTTCTTTTATTGCTGGCATACAGCGACCCATATAATCGCTCTCTTTTTCTTTCTTTTTAGGATTAGGAATAGGCATATAATATATATACACATAAAATATTTATCTGTAGAGATGAGTCATTTTGTCAATACTATTAAATTTTATATTGTGCTATTTTGTCTCTATATTACTATTTTGTCTCTGTAGAAACTTGGCATAGATCTTGCATATAAATATAAACAAAGGAGGCATAAAAATATGCTATTAACATTAAGAAATGGACATAGACCATTAGATATATTTGAAAATATATTTAATGATTCTATATTTAATTATGATAGGGGATATTCTGACTTTGTTTTAGAAAATGATCAGTATTCTCTTGAAATTCCTCTTGCAGGATTTAAGAAGGAGAATATTGATATTACTACAAATCAAGAATATCTAACAATTAAGGCAACTAGAAAAGAAGGCAAAGTAAAATATGAAAAATCTTTTTACTTGCCTAGAAAAGTAGATCTTTCTGAGGTAAAGGCAAAGCATGAAGATGGTTTGCTAACAATTACCTTCGGTAAAGAAAATAAAAAACTACTAAATAAAATTAAAATAGACTAATAATAATCTTGGCGTCAAGTTCAAATCTTGGCGCTAAGTGTAATACTTTTATATGACATTAACTTCTTGGCTATTATGCGCTGTTGTGTTGCTTTATGTTCTTTACTTAAAAGAGAGAATCAAATAATAAGATTTTTGGTAACTCTATATATTTGAGGTCTTTAGTTTGATTGTCGTATATTATTTCAAGATTATACGGGGCTTCGCTTAAGATTTTTAAATTATCATTATAGTATTCGTGCTTTATTATCTCGGCTTCCGAACCAATTATACTATGATCAAGATCCATAGACCTTGTGTGGTGAAGATGATGTGCGTCTGAATATAATATTTTAGTTTTTATATTCATTAATTCAATCTTTCTGCAAAACGCGAGGTCTTCCCATCCATATTTTTTTATTCTTTCGTCAAATCCTTTTAATTCAATAAATAGTTTTTTGCTTAAAATATAAGCTGCTCCCCATGTTACTTTTCGTTTATATTCTGGATTTTTTAATATAAGATCTCTGCATTTTTGACTAACCATACTAAACCCTGGGGCATATGATATAAATGGCGCCTCAAGTTGGCTTTTGTTTATTTCATTACAGAAAGACGGTTTATATTTTGACATGTATAAATCTTCTGAAGTAGATCTGTTTAACCATATTAATCTTCCAAAAGGTCTTACAAGTATATCGTATTTTTTCGCATATTCTATCGATTCATATATATATTCTTTATCAATTAAAAAATCACCATCAAATAGTATTACTATATCATTCGTGCTTGTATTTACGGCTAGATTTCTAGCTTTACTAGGGTTATATTCTTCTATTTCTGGTGCAATTATATTGAAATATTCAGAATAATATTCCTTAATATAATCTAAAGCTAATTTTCTATATTTGCATCCTGATTTTATTACTGGTATACATAAATCATATTTTTTCATATGACATTTAACGTCTTTATATCATTTAAATCAGAGTTAATTGGTAAATTTTTATTTAAAAAGTCAACAAATGTTTCAACAGAAACGCATCCCGCTGTTGCTTTCTCTAATGTATCCTTCCAAAAAAATATATTATCTTTTTTATAAAACCTATCCGTATAATCGTATTCTCCGTAAACTGCGCATGGTCTAATAATTAAACACTTTTTTAAATTTTTTTTTATATATTCTTCAACTAAAAGTTTATTTAATGCATAGTCATACTCTTTACTTTCTTGATCTATATTTAGAACAGACATTGTTGAAATATAAATATATTTGTCTGTTTTTAAATTATTATAAACATTTTTAAATTGTTCTACATTATAACATGAAAAATCTATCGTTAAATCGTACTTCTCTTTTCCTAGTCTCGAACATGTTTCTATTTTATTGCGATCTATGATAATTTTTTTTAAATCACAAAACAAAAATGGATTAGTTATATTTCTGTTTGCCAGGGTAATATTTTGATATTTTTGCTTTAAATCTTCTACAAAAGCTCTTCCAAGCATTTGTGTACCGCCAAGTATTAAAAATTTCATTAAAATATTTTAACTGAATCACATTCTTGCGGTTGATTATTTTTTGTTCTAAAAAAGAATGTCTGAAATATTCTTCCTACTTCTATAGACTCATGGAATCCGTCTGCTCCACAATGAGGCTTCTTTCCTCTGCATAAGATAAGTCTATTATAAATTGCCCCGAAAGAATCTTCTAACTGCCATTCTTCTTTCGGCGTCATATACCTGTGGTCTCTTCCTAGTTTATTTCTAAAAAGGTTTAAACCACTATCTATTGGCGCACGAGGATTTAAATATATTAAACCTGCCCATCCATTGTCCCCAACATTGCTCCAACCATCATTATTGCTATGCGTATGGACTCCATGACCAAGAGCATGCCCTTGGTGAGCTTTCCAGTGGAAACAACAATTCCACTTCGAGGAATATTTACCATCTTTCATGCCCTGAACACAGTCATTGTTATCTGTGAGGGTAGTTCCTTTTTCGTCAGTTGGGTAAGTAGCATTCCAAGCTCCTAAATCAATCTCCTCATTGACTATTAATTGAAGTTTGCTTATAAGTTCCTCCGATGATTTAAATGGGCAATCTTTTGCTTCTTGAAAGCATGTTGTTTTCCAAACGCTTTTGTGCCCTGGAGTCTGAAGCGCTGCTGCGGTGAATGGGCTATAAGATTTATCTTTTAATCTATCCACTGCGTATTTTCTAATTACATCAGGGTTTTTATAAAAATTATCTACTGTAATAATATCTCTTTTCATTTTTTATTCATTAAATATTTTTACTGGACTTGTAAAAGCTGGCTGAGTTCTGAAGAAAAAAGTTTGAAAGAGCCTGCCCATTTCAGGATCTGGACAGATTCCATCTGCTCCGCTATGAGGTTTTTTACCTCTAATTAAAATTAATCTATTAAATATTGGAGCGTATACATCTTCTCTTTGCCATTCTTCTGCCGGTGTCATATACCTGGAATCATCTCCCAGCTTATTGCGCCATGTATACATTCCGCCATCTTCATGTATGCCCGGATTTAAATAAATTATTCCAGCCCATCCATATTCTGTAACATCTTCCCAAAGTTTTCCGGCGTGAGTATGTACGCTAGTTTTTTCTGTTTTTTGATTTACCTTAAGCTTTAAATGAAAAGCGCAGTTCCATTTACAACTAATCTTTCCTTCGTAAGCAAGTTTTTCGTATTCTTTATATCTTGGATGATCTTCGTATATTGGCCAGCCTTCCGGAAAATCTGCGTTCCATTGATCGATATTAATTTTTTCTCCTGTATAAAATTCTAGTTTTTGTATTAAATCTTTAGATGATTTAAATGGACATTTTTTTGCAGATCTCCATTTGCTTGTAATCCATATGGGTTTTTCCTCTCTTGGATAGGCGTCGTAATAATTATTAGTTAATTGATTTATAGCGAAAGCCCTGACCAGATCTACTCTATCGTAGAAGTTTTCAACAATAATTGTATCTCTTTGAGAGCTCATGTTTATTTGCCTTCTATTTCTTTTAGTAAATCTTCGTAAGATTTATTAAAAAATTTTTTATAATCCGGATGATTATCTAGCCTCCACAATTTGTCTTTTTTCCATCTATCGACTATACTAGCCGTGGGCATAAGTTTCATTTTTTCTTTGAGCAGATCTATATTTCTGTGAACCCATTCTGGCGGACTTGAGTGAAACCAATGCACTATTGCGCTTCTATTAAAGTTTGCGCCTTTAAAACCGTGATACGAAAAGGGATTTATTTCGAATACTAGCGCTCTATTATTTTTAGGCTCTACTTCAAATAAGGGCGCTTCTCTATCTTTTCCAAAAATTTCTGTTCCTCCACCATCATCTAAGCCAAATTTTTTCTTATTATTAAAATAATAAAGCACTGCTACGGCCCTTGCTATTTTGGTCGTTTTTGAGCCTTCCTTCTGTTCGTTATCATCTGCATATTCAGTTTCTCTTCCTGGTATTTTCCATTCTTTATTTGGGTCATCTATTGCGGTGCAGTAAGCTGAATCTGAGTGGGCCCATCCAGATTCTGATTTTTTAAATTTACTTCCTAAATGGTAATGAACGCTATAAGCTACATGTTGATTAAAATTTAAACCAAAAGTTTTTTCTACATAGCTTCTCCATTCTTTTGATACAAAAAAGTCGTATCCTTCCGTGCAGTCTTCTTCATTCATGCCATATATCCATGCGTTGTAAATTAATCCAGACTTTTCTCCTACTTCTCCGTGAGGTTTTTTGACCCTACTTATGAGTTTATAGAATTTTATAGATATTTGATCCTCTATATCTTCTTTGAATAAATCATCTAAAATTAATATATTATATGGATTTTTAAATGCTTTTACTTTTACATCTTTTGATATATAAGGGTGAGATTTTAGTACATTGATGAAGCCTTCGTCTATCATTAATATAATATATTAATATTATATTATTTTTTCTAAAATTTTTTCTTCTCGTATTTTTATTTTAGTTCCGGCAGCAATTCCTGGACAAGGTGGAAGATATTCATTTAGGCAGACTCCTTGCTCTTGAGGGGGTAAGGCTGTCAGTAATTCTATTCCGTATTCGCCATATGGCAAAACTTCAAAAATTTTTCCTTCTGCAAGGACTTCTGGCCTCACGACGTCGTCTCTACTTATTATGGGGTTGCCTGCCATCTTAAATAATATTTTATCATTTATTGCAAATTTTTCCATAATATTAATTACACTCAATATATTTATTTATCCAAATAATCTTTAATATCTTTAACTAGCTTATTTCTTCTTCTGCGCTCTAAACTAGTAACTAAAAGAGCTAGAGAGATCGGAAAAAAGAACCTAAGAAAAAATCCCATATGGTGCTCTTTAGTAAGAAGATTAAAATGATTAATGTAAAGATCGCTGATTCCGTAAATTGTAAACAAAATAGCTGGAATAAAAACAATAAAAAAGAACTTCTCGTAATGCTCAAGTCCATTCCACCAGTCCTTTAATTTTTTGATAAAGTCCAACATATAAAGAAGATTACAGCTAAAAGTGAAAACCAGAAGATGTTTCTTTTGAAGTTTTTTCTTTTATGATATTTCCAAAATTCAGCTATAAATTGTTCTGTATTATTGCAAGACGGTGCTATTAATTTAACGTCTCTAATTAGTTTGGTTATTCTTTTATCCATGCCTTAGTTCTTTCTGCGTCATCATCTATTAGTATACTATTAAAAACTATAGCTTTATATTTATCTTCAATCCATTTTGTTACTCTGATTTGATACTCCGCTCTATTGCCAGCAACACCAACTGGCATTGTACCATAATTACTATCATAAACCCAAAGTATACCTTTGTGCTCAAAAACGCATATTGCATGTCCTCTGTATTTAGGTATAGAAACCGTATACTCTATTAAACTTTTATCAAAGATAACTGATACATTATTTAGTTCATCTGTATAATGAAATTGAAAAGCAAAAATCTGCGCCCATGTATTTTCTTGAGATAATATATAATTAGCATTAGAAGCAAAAGCTACAGAATCAACGAAACAAGAGTTTGGAAGTTTAGATATACTATGAGTTCTTGCTAAATTGAATCCTATATTTAATGAATAATAGGCTATCGCCCCATTTATCAAAAGCACTAATGTTAGTTTACTTTTCCATCCAAACCAAGCGAAGAATCTTTTAATTCTATTCACTATTTGGTATAGATTACACTATGGAGATTATGTTCAATTTATATTGTTTGGTTTTGACCGATTTGAAAGTAAAACGTTGAATCTATCAAAAAGATATTATTGTGGATTCATTGTTCTAGCAGGGGTAAGAATTAGATTCTCAGAGTTAGAAAGTATGACCCGATGGTAGGGTAGGGTGGACAGAATCGTAGCCTTTTTGGATGGGTCAGAATTGTGTTCTACGCAAAAAGTGGTAGTGGTCAGATTTTGTGGATTTTTGACAGAAAATAAGCTGACGAGCTCGCTGAGAATTCTAATATCCGAACCCTCGCAATCTATGGACACAAAGTCGTACGGACCAGGGTATTTTTCCAGCAACCCACCCACCGTCATCATTCTGACCCTGATAGGCTTAAATCCATCCCGGTTTCCTCCAGGACCGCCACCCCACCGATTCATTTCATCCTGAATAGCTGTAGATATTAGTGTATTGGTGTTTTGATAAAACTCCACTTCGCCTTCCTCTCCCCCAATCGCCGCATTAACCAAACCATAGCCCGAAGGGTATAAGGAAGACAGCTTGGCAAAAGGTTCAGGACAGGGCTCCACCAGCACCCCAGACCACCCAAGCAAAGCAAGGGCTCTGGTGTTGGACAGGGCAACCCCGTCATTGGCTCCTATATCCAAAAACCTTCCAATCCTACCCCCAAAGTAGGATAGGATGACCTCTTCCTCGTTGTTTTGGGAGTAGCTCAACTTTGTAGGTCGTGGCTTGCGGTTCTTCCACCAAGGCATACGCGTTATTCCGTCCATATATTTATATTCGTCTAGATTTTAAAAGATGATCAGAAAAGCCACGTAACATTGAAAAGGGTTAGAGTGGGCGGGCCAACGACAGGGTCAGGGTTATAAGTTACTGTAACGCCTATGAAAATGTTGGCTTCTGGCACAAATCCTACGCTAAAATCATAGCTTGGAATTATATCTGGCAGTCTAATACCACCGCCAATACCTATGGTCAGAGG
>Ga0169931_10001225_pt1 | contig 42499 bp, 30 predicted proteins | sample Kivu_15m_20L_FD_129675 | JGI IMG/M metagenome (GOLD analysis project Ga0169931, IMG submission 129675) | Freshwater microbial communities from Lake Kivu, Western Province, Rwanda to study Microbial Dark Matter (Phase II) - Kivu_15m_20L... | ecosystem: Environmental > Aquatic > Freshwater > Lake... | reverse complement strand
GGCTCCACCCGGAACGCCACCCGGCTGGGCACCCTCTTCGAACCCGAATGGAAAGGCAGCCGCCTGACCCTCGCCAACCCGAACGCCAGATGGCGGGTGCCCGACGGCAACGGCGGCACCTACCCGCTCGCAGCCGACGAGGGGCTCTTCGTCTACACCCCGCACGACACCCTGACGCGCTATTTCCACGTCACGCGAAATACCGATACCGTCCTCTCCCCATCCAACCGCACCGCCCAACCGCTGGCCGTCGCCTACGATCCCTCCACGGCAGCCGTCGGATGCCACCCGCAACTCACCGGCATCACCAGCCAGGGCTTCCCCTTTACCGTCTACGCCATGTGGGCCGATGGTCGTGAAGACCCCGATGACGGCAGGCCCGGGTTCCCCGTCATGGCCAACCCCGCCAAGAACGGCGCACCCCATGTCTTCGCCGTCTTCCGACCCCAGGGCGGACTCCCCGCCGGACCCCGCCCGGCCGTCGTCTGCCTCCACGGCGGCGGACCCGAAGGCAGCTACTGGTCCTACGCCCCCAACTCGGCCCACTACCGCAACAGCGGCAACGCCCCCACAGACGGCTTTACCATCACCTTCGACGACAGACTGTTTCTCTCCGCCAACGGGGTCGTCAACGAAGACAGACCCACCAACTGGTTCGGATGGCATAGCCAACTCAACGCCACCATTCCCGGCAACGCCCCCGCCAACGGCCTCGTCGTACCCTACACCCTGCGCCGACTCCTCTGGACCATCGACTGGCTCATCAGATCCCCCACACACCCCATCGACTCCAACCGCATCGCCATCATGGGCAACTCCATGGGCGGCACCGGGACGCTGCTCCTCTCCCGCTGGAAACCCGAACGCTTCTCCGCCGCCACCGCCTTCGTACCGCCACACTACACCCCGGAAACAGGCTCCCGCCTCTTCGGGAATACCTCATCCAACCTCCTCACCACCGAAATAGGACCCAACGGCCCCCTCCGCGTCAACGACTTCTTCGACCCATCCGTCCGCATCTCCAGCACCCGGCGCGACTACTGCCTCACCCGCATCTACCGCGGCCGTTGCGACGAGGCCGCAGAATGGGGACAACAACACCTGGACCTGTTCAACGACCTCAACGACAAAGGTCTAGGCATCCACCTCTACTGGGACAACCGCGACCATACCGCCTCCGACTGGACCACAGACGACCCGAGAAACCCCTGCCCCGACATCGGTCAATGGGTCAGCCCCGTCCGCACCCAACGCTCCGATGCCGCCTACCAATCCAGGTTCCGCAACAACCAATCCTACCCCGGCTTCTTCCAGGACGACCAACGACCCGACCTGGCCGGCAGACAGCCCCTCCTGGGCAACGGAGACCCCGCCAACGGCGACGCCTGGGGCACCTGGGGCGGATACTACGACTGGGAAGTCAACACCATCGTCGACACGGCAAACCGCTGGGAATGCACCCTCTACCTGGTCGGACAGTCGCCCGTGACCATCGACAACTACCCCCGCGACACCGCCACCTGCAACCTCGCCATCCGGAAAGCCAGCCACTTCAGGCCCGAGCCGAACACCACCCTCCATTGGCGGCTTGTCAGCAGCGCCAACGGACAGGTCCTGCAGTCGGGCACCACATCCCCCAACACATCAGGACTGGTCACCATCACCGGCCTGAAGCTCTTCAAAGACCCCGTCCGAACCCGCCTCCTCGTGTCAACCGATGCCGTCACGCGGATCACGGCTCCCGACAGGCAAGCCCAGGATATCCGTGTCTTCCCCAACCCCGCCAAACACACCATCCACATCCTCGGCCCGGGAAGCCAGGAGTTCGGCTTCACCATCACCAACAGCCTCGGTCAAACGACCCTGACCGGCAAAACCCAAAGCCGGACCATCGAATTGCGAAGCCTCCCGACCGGAACCTACCTCCTCACACTGCTCGACAGATCGGGCAACATCACACACAAACCACTCGTCATCGAAAGATGAACCCCCAGATCGGCATGGCCGTAAGTGGCCGTAAGAGACGCGGAAAGCCCCCATCGCACCCGGGCCATGGGCCACGGACGCAGAGCAAAGTGGACAACGGCCCTTCTGCTGGAAACATCCGCCGACAGTGACGGAACCCCGGTCAAACAGATCAATTGGCCGGACCCAGGTAACGGATCGAGACCCCCACGTCAGGCGTCGGGTAGTACGCCATGCATTGATTGCAGGTACGGTCCGCGGCGGAAGGCTCGGTCACAAGGAAGCGGAAGACATCGCCCGCCTTGATATCGGCCGGGAAACCCACGGTACAGGGATTCCCGAGTCGGAAGGCGTTGGGATGGGTGATGCCCGTACTCGGATCCTTCCATGCCGTTCGATAGCGGCTGGTATCCAGGGTGCCATCGACGAGCGACAGCGTGATGTTCCCGCATATGCCGAGGACGGCCACCCTGCCCCGGAACACCTCGTCGCGCGGAATATCCTCCTTGCGGCAGAGAAAGCCGGTGAGGGGCAGCCCGATGAGCAGGATGAGGGCGGCATTCAGGTTTCGTGTCATGATACCCGCATTTGTGGGTAAAACTACCGCATCAGAATATAAAGATCTCACAACTTCTTCCGGTGGCTGTCCCGTATGCAGGATTTGCCTACATTCATCCATGTCCCTAGACCTGCTCCGCGAACACGCCCTCGCCAAGCCCGACGTGGAAGAGAGCCTGCCCTTCGGTCCCGACGTACTCGTGTTCAAAGTGTCCAGAAAAGTATTCCTGCTCATCCCGCTCGACAGCCACCCGCTGCAGTTCAATGCCAAATGCGACCCGGAACGGGCCCTCGAACTGCGCGAGGCCTACCCGTCCATCCTTCCGGGCTACCACATGAACAAGACGCATTGGAACACCGTCATCCTCGACGGCAGCGTTCCCATCCCGTTGGTGAGGGAGCTGATCGACCACTCCTATGCACTGGTGGCCCCGAAAGGCCGAAGGAAGGGGAACTAGCCCCCCCTTGCGTTGTGCACCCTCCGGCAGACCTGCTCACCGGGGCTGGTGCTTGTGCACCACCCCGTCCTTCATGACGAACAGACTGTTCCGCACGTCCGAGATGCGCTTCGACGGGTCGCCGGCGAAGACGGCGATATCGGCCAGCATCCCCGGCGCGATCGAGCCGATCCGCTTCTCCCAATGCATCGCCCGCGCATTGACCACCGTAGCCGCCTTGAGGACCTGCAACGGCGTCATGCCGTACTCGACCATCAGCTCCATCTCCTGCACGTTCTCGCCATGGGGGTAGACGCCCACGTCGCCGCCCATGCCGATGGTGAGGCCGGATGCGAGCGCAGCAGCAAAGCTCTTCTTCTTGTTGACGACGTTGGGCGGGTCGGGCATCACCCCCTTCCGCCAGCCGCGGTACTGCGTGATCTTCTCGACCGCCGATATCGTGGGGAAATAGGTGACATGATGCTCCTTCATCAGCTTCGCCGTCTCGGCGTCGATGAAGTCGCCATGCTCGATGGTCTCGGCCCCCGCCAGCACGGCACGGCGGATGGCCTCCTTCGACTTCGCATGGCAGACCAGCACACGACCGCTGCTGCGCGTCACCTCGTTGACCAGCTTCAGCTCGTCGAGTGTGAAGGAGGGACGGTCCTCGCCCTCGGTACCCCAACGGTAGTCGGCGTAGACCTTGATGAAATCGGCCCCCTTGCCGATCTGGTCGCGCACCACGCGGATGAGATCGTTGCCGTCGGCCGGCTCGGCCCCGAGCATGATCTGCTGGTCGAGGTCATATCCTTTCGGACCATAGGAGCCAGTGGAGACGATCGCCCTTCCGGCCACCTGCATGCGCGGACCCGGAACGATGCCCTCGTTGACGGCGCGCTTCAGCGCCACATCGGCATATCCCGCCCCCTCCGTGCCGAGGTCGCGTACCGTGGTGAAGCCCGCCATCAGCGTGTTGCGCGCATGCACGGTGGCCCGTACCGTTCGATAGGCGTCCGTCTCCTTCAGCACCTGCGTGTCCCAGTCAGTGATGTTGTACGGATACAGGAAGAGATGCGAGTGCCCCTCGATCAGTCCCGGCGTCAGCGTGGCATCGGGAAAGTCGAGCAGCACGGCCCCCGATGGCACGGGCACCTGGGCCCTGGGGCCCGCCGCCTTGATGACATTGCCCTCCACCACCACGGCCCAGCCCTCCTGCATCCGATCACCATCGAAGAGGCGCGGTGCCGTCAGGTAATAGGCCGTCTGAGCGAGGCCTGTCTGAGCCAGCAACACAAGCAGTGCCAGCAGCCGCTTAGCGGGTTTCAAGGATGGTCGTATCATGGTGTGGGGAGTGGGAAATGCAAATGAGGGGATGGGATATGCGCCGAGTATGGAGTTTAGGGTCGCTCGTTGATGACCTTTTCGCCGCATGACATGCGGTGTATTTTCTGATTTTTCACCGCAACCATGGCTTGGGATGACCTGAAAGGACCCTTCCAGTCCGCCTTCGGCAGATCATTTCGGCTGCCGCCCGCGACGGTAGCGGCAGTCCCCCGGCTTCGACTTCACATAGTATGATTTGTAGTTCATCGCCGCCGGGTCCATGCAACCCTCCAACTCCAGGATCTCGATCTTTCGGAACTCGACGGGATGGCTCTCGCTCTGCAGTGAGATCGTGCCCGAGCCGAGCAGCAGCCCGGGATGCCCGACGGGGGCGGCCAACCCGCTCACATTGCCGCCACCAATCTGCGGACGCTGGTACGACAGCACCTCCTCCCCGTTGGCATAATGGCGGATCAGCGAATCGCCCAGCACCAGCACCTCGGCACGCACCCACTGGTCGCCGTGGTAGGTCTGCGACTTCGAGTTCACACAGTGCGGCGTGAAGAGCTTGCCGTTCATCTCGACGTTCGTGCCCGGCGTGCAGAGGTTGCAGGTACTGCGCGGGTCCTTTCCGTTACCACCGAGGAATTGAACTTCGATGGAGACAGGGAAGTCCTGGTCCTTGCCCATGCTCTGCGGCGTCTGCCCGTGGAGCATCACGCCGCTGTTGCGGACCGCCCAGCCTGGCCCCTCCTTGGCCTGCTCACCGACGAATCGGTACTCCAGTTTCAACCGGTAGTATCCGAAAGGCTTCTCATAGAAGAGGTGGCCGAAGCGCTCGTCGAAACGATCATACCCGTCATAGCGTACGACGATCTTCTTGTTCTCCACGCGGAAGGTGTTGACGAAGTTGTCGCCCGCTTCGTGATAGCGGATCTTGGGTGTCCAGCCCGTCAGGTCGCGGCCGTTGAACAGCGACACCCATTCCTCCCGCGCCGACCGCTGCGCCTGCATGGAGAGCTGTCCTAAGATGAATATAAATACAAGGATTGCCTGTGATGGTTGACGCAAAGATCGAATCATGCGGTCCGGGACAGGGGTTTTCAGACTGTCCGAAGACAATGTAGCGATTTCTGACGGAAGGGCCCGTCACTCGCCGGGATGGTAGGTCCTCACGGCCTTCGCCAGCACCTCGGCCTTGTCGAGCGTCATCCGCTTGGTGCGCTGCTCGAGGAACAACGGCACCTGGTCGGCAAAGTGCGGACTGCCGGGCTTCGACGAGGCCCCGTAGGTGTTGTTGGTCTCGATGACGGGAAGGCCCTGCTTCGGGAATCGCACCAGCGCCACATACGCGTCTCCGCCCGCGATCTTGCGCACGCCCTTGCGGAACGTATTGCCCCATTCGGGCGCCAGCAGGTCGGGCAAGCCATGGGCCGGATACTCCCTGTCGCCACGCACCAGCTTCTGCAGGTCGCCCAGCGTGGGGTCGATGCGGCCCGACTCGGCCAGCATCTTCTCCTTGATCTCCCGCAAGACCGTCTCGCAGGTGGCCTTGTCGACCTGTACCCCCTCGCGGCCCCGCATGCGGCGCGACACGTTCTCATACACCATCAGGAACACGGCCGCTCCCTTGCTGTCGGCCACCCCGCGGCGGTCCCACTGCTGCAGGTTGCGCAAGAGCGTGTCATAGGCGGGATGGTCCTCCGGACGCATCCACCACAACGTGTCGATGCCGATGGGATAGTGCAGCTTTGCCGGCAGTTGCCGGTCGAACTTGACGCGACGGAAAGTGGCGAAGTCGACAGTGCCCTCGGGCATCAACTCAAGAAAGCGGATGCTGCGGTTGTTGTGGTTCGTCTCCCAGCCGTCCTGACGCGCGAAGGCCGAGGCGCGGAGGTTGTCGGCCGGTGCCGTGGCGAAGAACGACGAGTGGTTCGTGTTGAACAGGAAGCCGCCCTTCGGATTCACATACTGCGGAAGCTCGTCGATGCCCCGGAAACGGGTCCAGAGGGTCTTCGAAGTATTGCCCGGCAGGGTCGACTTCCAATCGTACTGCGGCGATGCGTCACGGACCGGCATCAGCGCGTTGTTGATGTAGAAGATCGTGTCGTGCCGGTCGGCATACATGATGTTGAACATCGAAAGACCCTGCAGCGAGACGGCCTTCCGGAACTGCGTGTAGTTCTGCGCCTTGTTCATGCGGTACCATTGCTCGAGCGCCCGGATCTCCATGTTGGCGCCGAGGCGGATCGAAAACACCCCCTGCTTGTTGCGCAAGGTTGCACCGTACCTGCTCCACAGCAGTTCGCGCTTCACGGGTACGGGCACGCCCTTCACATGCAGTCGGACCTTGCTGCGTTCGAGGTCCACCCACTGCCCGTCGAATCGGTATTGGTTGGGGTTGTCGGGATTCATCTGGAGTTGGAAGACGTCGGTGCGGTCGCAGAGGTTGACGGTATGCGCCCATCCCAGGTTCTCGTTGACGCCGTGCAGGATGCAGGGACCGCCCGCCAGCAGCCCGCCGAGGGCGTTCCATCCCTCCTCGCTGTTGACATGCGCTTCATAGAACGCCTCGGGCCCTTCGTTGGGCTGGTGTGCGTTGATGGCTAAGAAGGCCTCGCCCGTATTCGTCTTCGACGGATGGATGGCGATGGCGTTGGAGCCCATCTTGTCGAAGTCGATGACCGAGGGCACCGTGTTGTTGTAGATGGATGACAGCGTACGCCCGCCGCCGTTGAAGACGGTGAGCGACAGCACGGAGGAGGCGATGTATTCCTTGGGGGTGATCGGAAAGAGCTTCGGGTGCAGGATCTCCTCGGGATGCGCCTTCGCATAGTCGTTCACGCCTTGCAGGTAGCCGTCCACCAGCCGCAGGAACTCGGGCGACAGCGTATGCCATTTCTCTTCCGTGATCTCCCGGCAGCGGAATAGCGCAAAGGCGAAATCCCCCGACACCCCCTGCATGCCCAGCACGCGCCCCATGAGTCCCTTGGCGGGCAATGCCACGAGCTGGATGCTGCGGAAGTCGTCCTCCGCATGGGCCCAGGCGAGGCCGTACGACACTTCCGCGTCGGTCTTGGCGAAGATGTGCGGCACGCCGAAACTGTCGCGCGCGATGGTGACGCGCTTCGGGTCGATCTGGCCAATACAGAGGCAGGGGAGGAGGAGGAGAACGAAAATGAGTCGCATTGGTGGAGGATTGTGGCGTGGGGAATCCGTGGAAATTGCAGGCCGTCGCTCAACGATACATGACACGCGTCATGCACCGGGCGGGCGAATGGAGGCAATTTACGACGTTCCGGTTCAACGCCGGATCGCTACGAACCATCACCACCTCTGAAACAAACACTAACACCATGAGACCCCGTATCGCCATCCTCCTGACCCTGGCCACGGCCGCCGGTCTGACGCCCATCCTTACCACTGCGCAGATGACCGCTTCGGACAAGAAGCTCGACATCGACTGCCAGACGGCGCGCATCGCCTTCATTGCGAAAGACCCCGTCATGAAGGACCTCTTCAACCATGCCCTCGCCTATGTCATGTTCCCCAACGTGGGCAAGGGCGGCCTCATGCTGGAGGTCTCGGTCGGCGGACAGCAGTTCACCTACAAGGCCTCTTGAAGCCTGCAACGGGGCCGTATCCGATAGGAACCGGATCATGCTACCGCCTCGTCCGATCGTGCAGGCCGTCCACATGAGGCTGTAATCTTTGCGGCCTCCGGCATACTCATGGGCGGGTGCTATCTTTAGCATCCGGCTCCGGGGCCCGTCGTCGCATGCCCCGGCCTTCCCCCATCACCCAAACCCACCTGCAGATGTTCCTGGAGATCAAGAACCTCACCAAGGTCTACCCCAACGGCGTCAAGGCGCTGAACGATGTCACCCTCACCCTCGGCAAGGGCATGTTCGGCCTCCTCGGACCCAACGGCGCCGGCAAGAGCACGCTCATGCGCACCATCGCCACCCTCCAGGACCCCGACAACGGCAGCATCCACCTCGGCGGCATCGACGTCGTCAGCGAAAAGAACGAAGTACGCAAGGTGCTGGGCTACCTGCCGCAGGATTTCGGCTTCTATCCCAAGGTCTCGGCCCTCGACCTGCTCAACCATTTCGCCATCCTCAAGGGCATATCCGACAAACGCCAGCGCCGGGAGATCGTCGACGCGCTCCTGCAGCAGACCAATCTCTACGAGGAACGCAAGCGCAGCGTCAGCGAATACTCCGGCGGCATGCGCCAGCGCTTCGGCATCGCGCAGGCCCTGCTGGGCAACCCCAAGCTCATCATCGTCGACGAGCCCACCGCCGGCCTCGACCCCATGGAGCGCAACCGCTTCCACAACATCCTCAGCGAGATCGGCGAACAGGTCATCGTCATCCTCTCCACCCACATCGTGGATGATGTGCGCAGCCTATGCAACCGCATGGTCGTCATGAACAACGGCACCATCCTCCTCGAAGGCACCCCCGCCGAGACCGTCGCCGGCATCCAGGGCCGGATATGGAGCAAGGCCGTCGAGAAATCCGACTTCACCCACTACCGCCAGACCATGCACGTCATCTCCCACCACGTGTCGGAAGGCAGGATGGTCGTACACGTGTTCGCCGACGAGCGCCCCGAAGAGGGATTCGTACAGGCCGACGCCTCGCTGGAGGACGTCTACTTCTCCACCATCACCAAAAACCGAGGCTGACCCATGTTCCGCGAGATCTACGCCTTCGAGCTGAGGACGGCCTTCCGCAGACCGTACCCGTATATTTACTTCGGCATCCTCTTCCTCCTCACCCTCCTCATCGGCATGGCCGCCTCCGAGGTCTTCGACACGACCCGGTCCGACAGCCTCACCGTCCGCAACTCCGCCGGCGCCGTCGCCGGCATCCTCCTCGGCACCAGCAGCAGCATCTTCGGCATCCTCGTGAGCATCCTGCTCATCTCCTCCATGGGCACCGTCATCCAGAAGGACTACGAGTACAACATGCACCCGCTGTTCTTCACCAAGCCCGTCAGCAAGGCAGGCTACTTCCTCGGCCGCTTCCTCGGTGGCCTCACCGTGGCCGTATTCATCTTCGCCGGCCTCCTGCTGGGCTACTGGACAGGCAGCCTCTTCGGCATGGGCAAAGCCGTCATGGGCGAGTACCGCCTCCTCAACTACCTCCAGCCCTTCCTCCTCTTCACCCTGCCCAACATCCTCTTCCTCGGCGTCCTGTTCTTCTCGCTCACCACCTACCTGCGCACCACCATGGCGGCCTATATCGTCGCCATCATCCTCATGGTCCTGCAGATCGCGAGCGACAACATCACCGCCAACATCGACAACAAGACCCTCGCCGCCCTCCTCGAACCCTCCGGCGCAGGAGCCCTCCGCCTCGTCACCCAGTACTGGAGCCCCGCCGAACGCAACACCAACATGATCCCCCTGCGCGACGAGATCCTCTACAACAGGCTGCTGTGGCTCGGCATCGCGATGGTCATCGGCGTCATCAGCTATGCCGGCTTCTCCTTCAGCCAGTTCCTGAAGCCCCTTCGGATCCTGGCCCGGAATGCACGCCCCGAAGCGCCCGTCCGCCACGGACCCCTCACGCTCGACAGGCTCCCAAAGGTCGACCAGGCCTACGGACCCGCCACCACCTGGCGGCAGACCCTGGCCGTCGCACGCTTCGAAGCCCGCAAGATGCTCACAAGCGTCTTCTTCATCGTCATGTGCCTCCTCGCCGTCGGCACCCTCCTGCTCATCGTGCGCTTCATGGACTCCATGTACGAGAGCTCCACCTGGCTCGTCACCTACCAGGTGGTGGAGAACGTCATGGGCGCCTCCAGCCTCTACATACTCATCTTCATCATCTTCCACTCGGGCACCTCCGTCTGGCGCGACCGCGAAGCCAACATCCAGGAACTCATCGGCGTCACCCCGGTGCCCAACACCGCCCTCCTCGCCGCACGCATCCTCGCCTTCTCCCTCGCCATGGCCGTCATGCTGACCCTCGTCTCCGCCGCCGGCATCGCCATCCAACGCTACTCCGGGTTCACCGACATCGACCTCGGACAGTACGCCGCCATGACCCTCATGACCCTCGCCGTGGTCGTCGTCTTCATCGCCCTCGCCGTCGCCATACAGGTGTACGCCCCCAACCGCTACCTCGGATTCTTCCTCACCCTCATCCCACTCATCGTCATCCCCATCCTCGGCAGCATCTTCGAATGGAGCCACCCCCTGCTCGACATCAACGGGACCGGCGCGTCGCGCCCCTACTCCGACATGAACGGACATGGTGGCACCCTCCCCCAATGGCTCGTCTTCAGAACCTACTGGATCGCACTCGGCGCCACCCTCTGCCTCCTCGCCGTCATCCTCTACCCCAGGGGCAAGGAAAAAGGCCTACGTGCCCGATGGAGACTCTCCCGGCATATCAGCCCCGCCTTCCTCCGCTGGGGCTTCACAGCCACCCTCGCCGCCGCCGCCGCCAGCGGCGCCTTCATCCACTACCAGACACGCATGCTCGTCGACGTCCGCAAACCCAAGGACCTCGAGAAAGAGTCCGCCGACCTCGAGAAACGCTTCGCCCGCTTCAAACACCTCCCGCAACCCCGCATCACCGCCGTCCGCCTCGAGGTCGACATCCACCCCGACGACAAGACCCTCCACATCAAAGGCAACTACACCCTCCGCAACAAGACCGCCCATCCCATCGATACCCTCTACATCGACTACCCCGGCGGACGCAAAAGCCCCTACTCCTACCCCGTCTTCAATCCCTCCGTACCCGCCACCCTCGCCATCGACGACACAGACCACGGCATCCGCATCTTCAAACTCGCCAGACCCATCGCCCCGGACGACAGCATCGGCTTCGACTTCGTCATGGACTACACCCCCGTCGGTCTATTCGCCCGCACCAGCTCACCCGTCGTCGACAACGGAACCTTCATCAACAGCAGCCTCCTCCCCAGCATCGGCTACCTCGGCGATGCCGAACTCAGCCAGAACAAGGCCCGGAAGGAATACGGCCTCGCACCCAAACCCCGGATGGCCCGCGTCGACGACAGCGCCGCCCTCATGAACAACTACATCTCCCGCGACGCCGACTGGATCCGCTTCGAAGCCACCGTCAGCACCGTCGAAGGACAGCGCGCCATCGCCCCGGGATACCTCGTCAAGGACTGGAAAAAGGACGGCAGACACTACTTCCATTACCGCATGGACAGCCCCATCCTCCACTTCTTCTCCTTCCTCAGCGCTCGCTACGAACTCCGCAAGGACAAGTGGAACGACGTGGCCATCGAAGTATGGTACCACAAGGGACACGAATACAACATCGACCGGATGGTCAAGGGCGTCAAGCGCGGCCTCGACTACTACACGAAGCACTTCGGACCCTACCAGCACCGACAGGTGCGCATCCTCGAGTTCCCCCGCTACGCCAGCTTCGCACAGTCGTTCCCCAATACCATCCCCTACTCCGAAGCCATCGGGTTCATCACCAAGGTGGAGGACGGCCCCGACGACATCGACGTGCCCTTCTACGTCACCGCCCACGAGGTCGCACACCAGTGGTGGGCACACCAGGTCATCGGCGGCGACGTGCAGGGCAGCGTCCTCATGAGCGAGACCATGAGCCAGTATTCGGCACTCATGGTCATGCAGCAGGAATACGGAAAGGAGGCCATGAAGAAATTCCTCAAGTACGAGATGGACCGCTACCTCCTCGGTCGCGTCTCCGAATGGCGGGGCGAACAACCCCTCATGCTCGTCGAGAACCAGCAGTACATCCACTACAACAAGGGCAGCATCGTCATGTACGCCCTGCAGGACTACATCGGCGAACAACGCCTCAACGGCGCCATCCGCGCCTACCTGGAGAAGACCCGGTTCTCAGGCCCCCCTTACACCAACTCCATCGACTTCGTCGATCACATCCGGGCCGTCACACCCGACACCCTCCAATACCTCGTGACCGACCTCTTCGAGAAGATCACCATCCACGAGAATTATGTCAAGGCCCTGGACACGACCCGACTTCCCGATGGACGATATCGGGTGACCCTCACCGTGGGATCGGCCAAGTTCCATGCCGACAGCCTCGGCAAGGAAAGCAAGGCCGAGGTCGCCGACCTGGTCGATGTGGCCGTCTTCGGCACACGCATGGAGAAAGGCAAGGAGCGACAGGTGACACTCGCCTCGCAACGCATCTGGATGGACAAGCCCGAGAAGAGCTTCGATTGGATACTGAAGGAGAAACCCCACAGCGCCGGCATCGACCCCAACCACCTGCTCATCGACCGGAACGCCAAGAACAACAAGGCCCGCTTCGGGGAAAAGCCGGTGGTGCCCGACCTCAAGCCGGGCGGCAACCCCATGATGATGCTCTTGAAGGGCAAGGAGGAATGAACGCCTCGGTCACTCCCGCTCGAAACGGTACCGGCCACCGCCCTGGATGAGCAGGAAGCTTCGCCTCTCGGGGTCGAAGACCATCTCGATGCCCGCCTGCCGGAAAGAGAACCGGTGGTCGCCATGGGCGTCCAGACCGAAGGCCGACTGTCCGGTGGCCTGGGCCATCAATTTCCCATCCCGGCGCGTCACCGTGATCTTCATCGGAACCTGCTTACTGCCGAAGACGCCAGTGTAGCGGTCCAACTCGGCATCCGTCAGGAAGACGGTGCCAAACTGCGGCATCTCCACAGGTGCCCCCAGCGCAGCACCCATGACGGCAATGGTGACATCATTGAAGGGCATGTTCGCCCCGTTGGATAGGATGGTTACCGTCAGGGCTTCTTTCGGGAGATGGATGTAGATCGATTCAAAGCCGTCGATCCGCCCGCCATGCCCATAGGCGAGCCTTTCCCCGGCGGGGATCTGAAAGATGCCGGCACCCACATTGTCGCGCATCCTGGTCATCTCATCCAGACTCGCCTGCGAGATGAAGCGTCCATCGAATAGCAAATTGGCGAAACGGGCGATATCGGCCGCTGTCGAACGGATGGCGCCCGCCCCCGTCGGCACGGAGGGATGGGTGACAGGCTGTCGCCGCCAACCGCCGAAAAGCCAGGCATAGGAACGCGCACGGCCGAGGGAAGTGTCGGCACCCTCCGGCATGTACGTTGCCCGCAGGCGCCCCGGCCGCAGGACCCAGCGCCTCAACAGCTCGGCGTAGGTCTTGCCGGTGGCCTGCTCGAGTATCCGGGTCAACAGCACGAAGCCTGTGTTGCTATAGGCATATTTCTCACCCGGCGGGAAGTCGGCTCGCTGCGCTGCCACCGTGTCCATCATCCTCGCCCCACTGCAAGGCTGTGTCGTCCAACGGGCGTAGCCGGGGTTGTCGGTGAAATTATGCAGCCCGCTGCGATGCGTCAGCAGATGCCGCACCGTGATCCGGCCGGCGTTCGCCACCTGCGGATACCACCGCGCCACCGTGTCGTCGAGCGACAGCAGCCCCTTCTCGACCGACTTCATCACCAGCACCGCGGTGAAGGTCTTCGTGATCGAACCCACACCGTAGCGCGTATCCGCCCCTGCCGGCCGACGGGCCTCCACATCGGCATGGCCGACGGACCGGCCATAGACAGCCGCGCCGTTGCGGAATACCGTGACCGTCCCCATGAACCGGCTGTTCGAGTCGAGCACGTCGAAATACCGGTTCAACGCAGCCGTATCGAAACCCTGCGACAGCACCTGGCCGAAGGGCAGTACCCATAGGATGAGACATCTCCTCATGCCGGTAAAGATAAAGCGGCGCAGCCCCTCGCAAGACGGGAATTTGATTAACTTCATGAACATGCACCCGGAGTCCATGAAACCCGCCCTCACAGCCCTGGCAATGGCCCTGACACTCGCCGCACCGGATGCGACCGCCCAGCTGCTGAAGGACGACTTCTCGGCCTATACCGCCGGAAGCGACCTCAACGGACAGGGCGGTTGGACCAACAGCACCTCGGCCATCGGTGGCGGCGGCAACTGCGCCGGCGCCATCTGCAGCAACCAGAAGGTCGCCAACACGCCCATCGCCTTCGCCCGCTACGGCACGGCCCAGAGATCGGTGACCACCGGCCCGGGGCGCGACGGCGTCGGACGCTCCTGGCAGCAGGCCGTCACCGAGGGCGACGTCTACGCCGCCTTCGCCGTCAACCTCTCCAACGTGACCTGCGAGTCGACCTGCTCCAACGAATTCGGCTTCTTCCGACTGGTCGACCGCAGCGGGAGCTTCAGCTTCATCGCCCGCCTCTATGCCCGAAAGGCCTCGGCACCCTCCTTCCAACTCGGCGTCGAAAAGGGCGCTTCCGGCACCCGCGTATGGTCCACCAACGCCTACGCCTTCAACAGCGCCCATGTCATCGTGCTCAAATACACCATCAACCGCATCACCGGATCCGACGACGCGTTACGCGTATACGTCGACCCCGACATGTCCCTGCCGGAACCCGCCACCGCCGAGATCGGCACCAACCTCGGCAACGACCTCAGCCAGGCCATCGACGCGGCAGGCGCCATCTTCCACTTCAACAGCGCCGGCTGGCTGCCCGTCGGCAACTACGGACTCCTGTCCGTAGCCACCCTCTGGAGCCAGCTGCCCTTCCTGACATCCGCCGTCGCACAACTCGACCCGGACCTCGGCGAGGCACGCCTCATCCCCGACGGACCCGCCTCCGCCAGCTTCCGTCTCGTCAGCCGCAAGACAGACCTCGTCATCTGGCAGGTGACGGATGCAACCGGAAAGGTCGTCATCACCGGCAAACATCGCCTTCACCCGGGTGTCAACCTGATCCCGATAGGTACGGCAGGCCTGCCCACAGGCACCTACGCCATCCGCGCCGTCGGCAGTCGCGGCAACAGCCCGACGGCCCGCTGGGTGCGATGAATCGCACCTCCACCGCCCAACCCCATGCCGCCCAATGCCTGAAACGTTGAATACCGGGAATCACATCGAAGCCAACGTGGCGCAACTGCGCATCGGCCGTGGCACCACGCATCGCCTGGCCGAGGCACTCGGACCCTACGTCGTCACCACCATGCCCCTGCCCTGGGAACACACCCGCCAGGCCCTGGGCAGGACACCCGAGAAGGTATTCATGGTCGAGACCATGGAAGAGGAATGGCTCGAGGCACGCCTGGTGGAACTACCCCCCTGCGATACCGTCGTCGGCATCGGCGGCGGTCAGGCCATCGACGCCGCCAAATACTTCGCCTGGCGCAAAGGCATCCGACTCGTCAGCATCCCCACCATCCTCAGTGTGGACGCCTTCGTCACCCCAGCCGCCGGCATCCGCAGGAACCACCAGGTGGCCTACGTCGGACACACCACCCCAGACCCCCTCGTCATCGACTTCGACATCCTCCGAACCGCACCCCCGGACCTCAACATCGCCGGCATCGGCGACCTGCTGTCCATCCACACCGCCACCTTCGACTGGGAACTGGCACAACAGGCAGGCCGTTCCGAATATGCCTTCTCGGCCACCGACGTCGCCAAGGCCCGCCGCATCGTGGAAGAACTCTCGGGCTCCCTCGACGACATCCGCCGGCAGACCGACAAGGGCCTCGCCGCCATCGTCATGCAATACCTCGCCATGAACGCCATCTGCCTGCAGGCAGGTCACTACCGCGTCGAAGAAGGCTCCGAACACTACCTCTTCTACGAACTCGAAGAACGCCTCCGCAGACCCTTTGTCCACGGACACATCATCGGCCTGGGCATACTCCTCATGAGCCGGCTGCAGGACAACCACCCCGATGAGATCCGCGAGATGATGGACACGGCCGGACTCCGCTACCAGCCCCGCGACATGCAGATCGCCCAGACGGACCTCATGGACGCGCTCTGCAACCTCAAGTCCTACCGGGATGCCCGGCCCGACCTCTGGCACACCATCATCGACGAAGTGCCCATCCGTACCGACTGGGCCCGGGAGGTCCTGGCCACCCTTGCCTTCTGATGGCCATGGACACCACACCCCTGCACGAACAAGGCGATGCCGACCGCCTCCGTTCCTTCGGCTACGAGCCCCGGCTCGCCCGCAACATGGGCGGCTTCTCCGCCTTTGCCGTGTCGTTCTCCCTCATCTCCGTCCTCACCGGCATCTTCGCCAACTTCAACTTCGGATACCGCGAAGCCGGTGATGGCATCCTCTGGACATGGTCGCTCGTCGCCGCCGGCCAGACCCTCATAGCCATCGTCATGGCCCGACTCGCCGTCCGCTTCCCCATCGCCGGCTACGGCTACCAGTGGGCCGCCCGCCTCATGGGCACCGGCTACGGCTTCTTCGTCGGCTGGTTCCTCCTCCTCCAGTTCGTCACCGGCTTCCCCGGCATCTGCCAGACCTTCGCCACCACCCTCGCCACCCTCACCGGCGGTGCCGACACCGACACCGTCCGCCACATCACCGTCGCCGTCATCCTAGGCATCAGCGCCATCCACCTCGCCGGCATCCGCTGGGCCGCCCGCATCAACGACCTCGGCGTCTACGCTGAACTCGCAGGCGTCGCCGGACTACTACTCCTCCTCGCAGGCGCCTGGCTCATGTCAGGACACACAACCCCCGCCACCGCACCCATCGGAGGGACAGGCCTCTCAGGCCTCGCCCGCTCCCTCCTCCTCGGCGCCTTCTGCCTCACCGGCTTCGAAGCCGCCGCCGACCTCGCCGAAGAAACCCGCGACCCCGTCAGACAGGTGCCGCGCGCCGTCATGACCTCCCACATCAGCGCCGCCCTTTCCGGCCTCGCAATGATCGCCCTGCTCCTCCTTTGCGCCCGCACGACACCCGACACCCCGACACACCCCGACCCGCTCGGACATATCATCAGGTCAGCCATCGGAACACGCCTCTCCGCCTTCCTCGGATGGATCGTACTACTCTCCGTCCTCGCCTGCGGCGTTGCCTCCATGGCCACCGCCAGCCGCCTCGTCTTCTCCCTCGCGCGCGACAACGTCCTCCCCCTCTCCAACCGGCTCTCCGAAGTGACATCCCGGACCCAAACACCCCGCAACGCCATCCTCCTCGTAACCGCACTCAGCATCGCCGCCATCTACGCCTTCCAACGCATCGAGATCATCACCGGCATCTCGGCCGTGGCCGCCTTCACCGGCTATGCCGGCATCATGCTCGCCGTCCGCACAGACCAGCGGCGGAATGGTACCAACACCCCACCAGGCATGCAACGCACCCTCCCCACCATCGCCCTCGCCTGGTCCGTCAGCGTCGTCATCGCCCTCACCCTCCCCGAAACCGAACTGCCGGGGTCCGACTTCCGCCACTGGCCCGCCGCCGCCACCCTCGCCGCCGCAGGCCTCGGCACCCTGCTGTGGCACACACATGTACGACAAAAGATAGGCAAGGGACTGGCAGGACCTCCAAACGCCCGAAAGCAGCAGCCATGAACACCCACCCCATGCACGACATGCTCGTCCGCCTCTACGACCTGCCCCGGGACGATGGCAGCGGCCAACGCCTCGCCACCGCAGGCTACGATATACGACGACCGCTGCCCGCCGAGAAACACCTCGTGTGCGACTGGGTACGCACCCACTTCGGCCAGGGATGGGCCTCCGAAGCCGAGGTGGCCTTCTCCCTCCAACCCCCCGGCTGCTACATCGCCATCCAGGCCGGCACCATCGTCGGCTTCGCCTGCCACGACGCCGCCTACCGCAACTTCTTCGGCCCCACAGGCGTCCTGCCCCAACACCGCGGACAGGGCCTCGGCCGACACCTGCTCCTCGAATGCCTCCACGCCATGCGACACCAGGGATACGCCTACGCCATCATCGGCGGCGTAGGACCCGCCGACTTCTACCGCAAGGCCGTCGGCGCCGTCTCCATCGAAGGCTCCGACCCCGGCGTCTACAAAGGCATCATGAGCGAGATCCCCGTCTAATTCAACCACATGGAAGGACATACCAACGTGCTCAGCCTGCGCTCCGGACGCGATGCCGCCCGCGGACTCGGACTTGACATCGGACGCTTCACCGCCGTCACCATGGATATCCCCTGGAAGGTCACGGCCGACAGTCTCGGCGCCAGGCCCGAAAAGGTCGTCATGGTCGAGACGGTCGAGGAAGCCTGGCTGGAAGCACAGCTACAGGCATTGCCTCCCTGCGACACCATCCTCGGCATCGGCGGCGGTCAGGCCATCGACGCCGCCAAATACCTCGCCTGGCGCAAAGGCCTCCGGCTCGTCAGCATCCCCACCATCCTCAGCGTCAACGCCTTCGCCACACCCGCCGCCGGCATCCGCCGCAACCATGAAGTGGCCTACGTCGGCACCGCCTCGCCAGACCCCCTCGTCATCGACTTCGGCATCCTCCGCACCGCACCCCACGAACTCAACATCGCCGGCATCGGCGACCTCCTCTCCATGCACACCGCCTCCTTCGACTGGGCACACGCCCATGCCAAAGGCCGCTCCGAATTCCCCTTCTCACAGGATGCCGTCGACGACGGCCGACGCATCCTCGACAGGATCTACGAAAGACTGCCGCAGATACGTGCCAATACCGACGAAGGCCTCATGGCCATCGTCGACGGCTACCTCGACCTCAACCGCATATGCCTCGGCATAGGACACTTCCGCATCGAAGAAGGCAGCGAACACTACCTCTTCTACGAACTCGAAGAACGCCTCGGCCGCCCCTTCGTCCACGGCTATGTCATCGGCTTGGGCATACGCCTCATGAGCCGCCTCCAAGGCAACGACCCCGACGGCATCCTCACCGTCATGCAGGAGGCCGGACTCCCCTGCGACCCCGATATCCTGGGCATCTCCCGGACAGACCTCAAGGCCTCCCTCCTCAACCTCCGCCGCTTCGTCGAAGACCGCCCACACCTATGGCACACCTGCATCAACGACGCCGACATCGCCGGGCCATGGGCCGACGAGGCACTCGAAGGACTCCGCTTCGGTTAGGCCTTGCCGTAAGGGTCCGACAGCCCCCCGGTGACGGCGATGAAGGTCAGCGCACAGGCGGCGCCCAGCCCCGGTGCTCCCTCAGCAAGTCGAGGACGACACGGCCGAAGGCGTCCGCAAAGAGCGGCCTGCCCGACTTGTCGCGCACCCCCTTCATGTTCGACTCGATCTGCCAGCCGAAGACACCCGGATGGTCGGCGCCCGTGTACCGCTTCGTGTTGTACCCGCCGCCGAAGAACTTCTGGCCCGGCTGGGGAAAGGGATCCTGCAGGCTAGGCACCGACGGGAACCCCGCCTCGGCCATCCGCGTGCCGAAGGACCTCGGTCCGAAGACCAGCCGCTGAAGGTCCACCGTGTCGCACATCAGCCGACGCAGCGAGAAGGCCGCATCCTCCGGCAGGACGGCACCCCGGTACAGCCGCTCCAACTCGCGCTCCTCGAAAAGATAGCCGACCTCCAACCGCTGCTCCGCATGACCGTGGCCGTGAAGGTCGATGTACAGGCAGAAGCCGTACCGCTCCACCGCCTCCTTCAACGCGCCATCGATCAGGCCGTGGAACTCGGCCCAGCTGCGCTCCATCTTCTCATTGCCGCACGTGGCCTCCGCCACCTCACGGTTCTGGTCGACATCCTTCCGCGAAAGGTTGCAGACCACCAGGTAGGGCCGCACACCATAGGCCCCCTCCATCCGCCCGGCGATGACCGTCGCTAACTCGTCCGTGTACATGTCGGTCACCGTCACCGCCCCCTCGCAGGTCCTGTCAGGCACCGTCTCGAGGTTGTTCGTCCCGCCATGCGGGACACTGATCACCAGGGGCATGCTGCCCTGAAGGAAGCTGTTCCACTTGTTGGGCAGGTCGATCAGCCGCACACGGTCCTGCGCGGTAAGGGGGGCCATGCCCACACAGAAGATGATGATGCCGGCAAGGATTCGCATGGGCTCGTTTCAGATAGGTGCCGTCTGTCTGGGATTTGTAACATGCCCCGGCGGATCCGCTGAAACCTCTCGCAGGCTCGACCCCGCTCGACGCAAGCCGCAGGGATGACGGATCCTCGATGTACCGGTTCTCAGCACCCCTCATCCCCATCGCCCCAAGCCCAAAAACCCGATCGGATGACGCGTCCGCCCCTCCGTCGCCAGGTCGGCCATCACCTCGCCCACCACGCTGCAGAACTTGAAGCCGTGCCCGCTGAAACCCGCCGCCACAGCCACCCGGCCGCCATGGCCCGGAAGCAGGTCGAGGATGAAATGCTCGTCGGGGGTGACCGTGTACAGACACGTGGACATCTCCACGGACCTTGCATCCACACAGGGCATATACCGCTCCAGGAAATACCCGATGGGCCCGAAGTCTGAAGGACCCGTGACCCGGTCCACCTCCTCGGGGTCCACCTCCGACGCCGGCGCATGATGCGCGATCTTCAATCCCGCCGGACCCCCGAACCGGACCGGGTCCACCATCGGAAACCCATAGAAGATGCCGGGCCATGCGGCATCGCCCAAAGTCCAGCACGGGAACTCGCCCAGACCGAAGCCCCGCGGGTCGCTCGGCTCCACCCAGGCCAGCACCTGCCGCGTCACCTGAAGCCGGTCCGAGAGCTGCGGCAGCATCCGCCCCGCCCAGGGGCCCGCCGTCACCACCAACTTTGCCGCCCGATAGCGCCCGGCATCGGTGACCACCTCCACTCCGTCACCGTTCATCGACCAGGAAAGCACAGACTCACGGGTACGAATATGCGCACCCAGATCCGTCGCCCTCGACACCTGCAGCAGGATGCAGCGCTCCGGCGTCAGGAAGCCGGCATCCGGCTCCACCAGCGCCGCATACCCTTCCGGCAGCCGGAAGGCCGGATGCCTGACCAGCCGCTCCTCCGCGCCGATGCCGTGCACCGGCACTCCGTATGTCGCGGCCGAAAGACGAAGCCCCGAGATCAGCGGATGTCCGGCCTCCCCGAAGTACAACAGCCCCGTCGGATGGTACACCCGCTCGCCCGTCTCCTCCTCCAGCCGATGCCAGCCCCGATAGGCCGCCTCCAGCAAAGGCACATAGTCGGGATGCTCGTAATAGGCCTTCCGGATGATGCGGCTCTGCCCGCCGTGCGAACCCCGTCCATGGGGAATGTCGAAGCGCTCGATCCCGAGCACCCTATACCCCCGTCGGGCCAACGAAAGACAGGTGGCCGCTCCCATGCTGCCCACACCCAGCACGATGACATCCCAGTCGCGGGAAGGCGGTGCCTGACGGGAAAGTGCGGATGCGAATGCTGCGCGCAGCACTTCCGGATGCGTGTGCCGCAGATCGCTCGAAGCGCCCACCCCGTCCGTATCGGAAGAATGCAACTGCATAGGATGGTATCTACCGGTTACGATCACACGAATGGATCATCCGCCGACTTTCCAGTCGAGGTCCCACCGAAGTCCGACGACATGGAACACCCGGTTGTAACGCTTCGAATAGTCGGGCCGATAGATGTAGAACAGTCCCAGCTTCCGCCCCTTGGCATATTCGTAGCGCAGGCCGATCGTGTTGCGGATGTTGTCGACGATGTACTCCGACGGGTCGAAGTTGAGGTAGGGCTCCACGGAGAAATAGCCGTCCAGCCTCTTCGTCAGGGCATGGCGCGCCTGCAGCCGGGTACGCAGCAGCGTCTTCGCCGAGGCCGACCCGTCGCCGTCGTCGGCGTACCGGAGCGTATGCTGCAACTGCGGACGGAAACCCAGGTTCCAGCCCGACTTCTTCGCCGTCAACTCCACCCCGATGCCGACCCGCGACGACCAGGCCTCGCTCGTCCGTGCATAGCGGTAGTTGGCGAAGACACGCAGCTTCTTCGTGAGGCCATACCCCACACTGGGGGCGACATAAGCCCCCATGAAAGTCCCCATGTCGCCCTGCCGGCGATACTGCAGGTCCAGCGAGGCATCCCATCGCTTTGGCAGGTTCAGCCCGAGGCTTGCCTGCATCCATCCCTGCAGGTCCTTCGGGTCGGCCTTGCTCGTCTGCGCCCGGGAAGAGAATACGGAGGCGGATATCGAAAGCAGAAGGAGGAGGCGCCTTGCGTTCATGACCGTGGAGGTTTGCAGGAGTGTGCTGATGGGAGTTGGATGCATGACGCCTGCTGCTATCGGTGATAGACGGAGAGGTGGACGGTATCCTTCACCAGGTCGATATGTCCGACCTCTACCCGGGTGATGGCGAGGCCCGTCCGCGCCCGCAGGTCTTCGACGAGTTCGATCCGCTTCTCCGGACGGATCAGATCCATCCGGTCGTACACCACCTGCTGCACCTGCTCGCGTTCCAGCAGCCGGCCACTCTCCAGCAGCCAGATGCCACCGACGACGACGATGCAGACCAGTGCGAGTTCAAGCCACCCGCCGCCGCTGACCGCCGTCAGCAGCCCCACAGCGATGGCGATGAAGACATAGGTCATGTCGCGCGCCGAGATGTTCTCCGTCCGGTAGCGCAGCATCGAGAACACGGCGAAGAGGCCGAAGGCCGCACCCATGGTCATCTCCACCGCATTCAGCAGGTAACTCACCAGGAAGATCACGAGGTTCATGGAGAACAGCGTGAACTGCAGCTCGCTGCGGTGCGGTTGCCGGCGGTAGATGCCCCGGACGATCGTGAAGACGGTCGCGAGGTCGAAGGCGATGCGCAGGAGGAAGGAGGCGGCATCGGGCCCCATGATGGCGGCATCGCCCGAGAGGAAGCGGTCATTGAATAGCTGGAGCAGTCTCATGTCCGGTCAGTTGCAGGATCCGCCTGATCCTGGCCTTGAAGAGGTTCTTCTTCACCTGCCCGTGGAGGCAGGCGGCCCCCAGGCAGTATTTGCTCAGCGATCCCGGCCGTATGCCATGGACCCTCATGCTGTCGCGGAAACGGGAAAAGCCCGCACGCGACTGCTTCACTTCCGCCACCACCAGCCCCGGCAACGGCAACGCCCGGCCCGCCAGCCGGAAAGTTACATCATGGTCGATGGTCACCCGTTCCATCTTCAAGGGGTCCACCAGGGTCATGCGATGGAAGGATACCGACACGCCCGGGTACAGCCGGTCCGCTTGCAACGGACCGAAGGGCTGAAAGACCGGCCCCGACAGCAGCTCGACGATGTCCGTCTGCTGCCCCGCCATCATCGCGACCCTCGCCTTCACCGTCCTGCCGTCGGCCTGCCGCTGCTTCACCTCGAGGTAGGCGTCGCCGCTGTCGGCATACCGGCGGATGCGCACCTTGCGGCGTCGGGGCCGGCCGGCATGGTGCTCGTGGTAGAAGCCCATCTCGGGGGTGTCGAAGTACTCCGTCTCATAGCGCGCCACCCGACGACCGTCGATCTCCAGGACGCGGTAATGCCCGAAACAGTCCTGCAGTACCGCCGCCAGCTGCCCCTCCGAAGCGGCGTATTTGACATCCACCCGCCGCATCAGCGAGGCACTGCCCACCGTCTCGTCCAGACCGATCGGGAGGAAGAAGGCCGCCAACCCGCGGATCCCCGCCGGCAGCCTGTTCTCGGGATACGACATCGGCTCCATACGATGGACATCAGGGCACATACGTGGCCACCAGGGCGCGGCGCGCCGTCACATGGCTTTTCAGGTTCGCCAACTCGGCCGTGAAGGCCGCCGGACTCGCCAGATAGGTATGACCAGGCTGCTCGCCCCCGGCCCCCACGGCATGGGGCGCCACCAGGCCGTGGTACTTGTCGAACATCGCCAGCATGGCCGCCTCCGTGAAGACGTTGGCCCGAAAGGCCTTCATGTGGTCCCTGTACAACTGCATCCAGACGGGGTCGTCGATGATGTAACGGATCAGCGGCCAGTTCGCCGTCACCTCGTTCATGCTCAGCGACAAAGCCCGGCTGCCGGGGGGGCCGCCACCTCCGCCCATCGTGCCCGTGATGCCCGGACTTCCCACCATCGCCTCGTTGTGGTCCCAGGGGATCCATACGAACCTGCGCGTCGAATGGTTGTATAGGTAGAAGTTGTGCGCCATCAGCCCGTAACTGTCCCAGTTCACGATGGCGTTGTTCACGGCGAGATACTTCAGGAAATGGTCGACGTCGAAGATGGCCTGCAACTGCGCCTTCCACTGCGCCCGGTCGGAGGTGCGCAACGGAGAGTTGAGGACCGACACGAGCTGCTGGGCGTCGGCATAGCTGGCCGCCGTCTCGTTGTTCTTCTTGTCGAACAACACCGCATTGAACGACGTGAGGTTCAACTCGGGCTTGTAGATGTTGCCGCTCTCCTCCCCGAACTGCGACTTGATCATGTTGTCGTCGGGCAACTCCACGGCCGTATACACGCCGCAGTACTTCAGTCCCGCGCCGAAGTCGATCGACACGCGGTAGAAGGCCGTCCTCGCCGCCGGGATGCCCGCCATGCGGAAGATGTCGGCCGTGGCCTTCTCCCGGATCAGCGAGGGGTCCTTCGCACCCGGCGAGAAACTCATCTCCTCGAAGCCGTGGAAATGCTGGTTCGTGACGCCGGGGAACTTGTCCTCGAACTCGTCGAAGTTCAGCCGGAAGGGCAGCTTGTAGTTGCCCTGCTGCCAGGCCATCCGGAGCGTCGAATTGCCCTTCAGCCGGAAGCCCACGTTCTTCCAGGTCTTCCCCCGGAAGCGCAGCGTCACATCCACATAGGCCGGCTCGACGGCACCCGACCCGGGCGGAGGCCCACCCCCGCCGATGCCGAAGTCGATGCCCATGACCGACTTGATGTTCGCCTTCACCGACGTCCACTGCTCCGCCGTCATCACGATCTCGATGGCGTTGAGCGCATCCTGCGGGAAGGCCGTGGCGTAGTCGGGCGCGCTGTTGCCGTGGCTGGCGAAGGTCCAGTCGCCATTGTAACGGACCGTGTCGGCCGCCGTGAAACCGACGTCGACCACCGTCTTCCGACAGCCAATGGCGAAGGCCGCCGTCAGGCCAAGGACCATGCCCAGGCGATAAAGGGAGTGCTTCATGTTCGTTTGACCCTCCCAATGTAACAAATCCTTCGCTTCATGCAAGCGGCGCATGGTGATACTCCATATTCGCCTATATTCAACACATGAAACGGTTCCTCCTCATCGCCGCCACCCTTCCAGCCCTGGCAGGCCATGCTCAGGGCTACAACCCCGCCTTCGTCGTCAACGACAAACCGGACTTCCTGTTCATGAGCCCCGCAAAAGAAGGCCTGTTCGCATTCGCCAAGGAAGGAAAGTTCGGGTTCGTCGACAGGAACCTGAAAGTCGTCGCCCCGGCCGAATACGAATGGCTGAAAGGCAAGGAATACAACCTTAGCGAAATGCCGGTCTTCAAGAACGGCTACGCCAACCTCCGACAAGACGGGAAATGGGTGGTCCAAAACAAATACAACAACATCCTGCTGGGCGATGATGGACAGGTTTCCTACCAGCCAAACATCATGTCCGACTGGGGCATGCAATGGTTTTTCGGAGGTGAAGCCATCCCGCCCCTGCTGAGCTACACAACGGCCTTCCGGGAAGGCAAGGCCATCGTACGCCACACCTGGAAATACACCATCATCCGATCCCCGCTGGCAAAATGAAAAGGCTACGCACAGGCGGCCCGGCTGCCAGCAGGCTGCCAGCGTTCCACGCCCCCGCATCCACCCTCCGGACGGGCCTGCTGCGCTACATCCCCTGGCTGACCCTGCCCCTGCTGGCGGCCTCCTGCCGCCAACGGCACGACACCCTCATCACCCATGTACGCCTCGTCGACGGCAGCGGTGCCCCGGCTCGAATTGCCTCCGTCCGCATCCGCGACGGGCGCATCCTCGACACGGGACGCCTCACACCCTCCCGCACCGACAGCCTCGTGGACGGCCAGGGCATGGTCCTCGCCCCGGGCTTCATCGACGCCCACTCCCACCACCTCGGACACGCCCTCCGCAACCCCGCCTCCCCCGCCACCAGCAGCCAGGGCATCACCACCATCGTCATCGGACAGGACGGATCCTCCGAACCGATGGACAGCCTCGCCCACCTCCTCGCCACCCGCAAACTCGCCGTCAACGTCGCCACCTTCACCGGACAGACCTCCCTCCGCGAACAAGTCATGGGCGAAGAACAGCTCCTCCGCCCCGCCACAAACGCCGAGATCGGACGGATGAAGGATATCCTGCGCCGCGAACTCGCCAAAGGCTCCCTCGGCCTCTCCACCGGCCTCGAATACGAAGGCGCCTTCTACAGCACCAAAGAAGAGGTCATCGATCTGGCCCACACAGCCGCCGCCGGGGGAGGACGTTATATCAGCCACCTGCGCAGCGAAGACATGCAACTCGACGAAGCCCTGCAGGAGATCATCGACATCGGCCGCATCACCCGCATGCCCGTACAGATATCCCATATCAAGATCGCCGACCGGCAACGCTGGGGACAGGCCGACCGCATCATCGCCACCCTCGAGAAAGCCCGACGCGAAGGCGTAGACATCACCGCCGACATCTACCCCTACACCTTCTGGAACTCCACCCTCAAGGTCCTCTTCCCCGACAAGCGCTACGCGGACATCCGAAGCGCACAACTCGCCTGCGACAGACTCTTCGACCCCTACGCCTCCATGCTCGCACGCTTCCTGCCCGACACCTCCCTCGAAGGCCTCATGCTCGGCGCCATCGCCCGCATCCGACGCGAGGAACCCGCACAGACCCTCCTGTACCTCGTCGCATCCGCCGAAGCGTACCGACAAAAGCATCCCGATGCCGATGGTGTCGAAGCCATCGCCGGCAGCTCCATGCGCGAGGCCGATGTGCAAACCTTCACCCGCTGGGAACACAGTGTGATCTGCTCCGATGGCAACGCCGGCCGACACCCGCGCGGCTACGGCGCCTTCCCCCGCGTCCTCGGCCGCTACGTACGCGAATACGGCATCCTCGGCCTCGAAGAAGCCGTCCACAAGATGACGGGACTCACCGCCAGACAACTCGGCATCCAAGGACGCGGACTCGTCAAGCCCGGCCACGCCGCCGACCTCGTCCTCTTCAACCCCGACACCGTCGCCGACAACGCCAGTTTGGAAGACAGCCACGCACCCGCAACCGGCATTCTAAAGGTCTGGGTCAACGGCACACTGGCCTACGACCGGGGACGAACGACCGGTAAAGCCACCGGCTCACTGGTGAAACGATGAACCCTACCGGCGTTGACAGTTTGGTCAATCCTGAACCCCACATCCACAACCGACCGAACCTGCCCGCGTGAAACAGATCATCCTCCTCACGGCCATGCTCAGCCTGTCGGTCGCCAACGCCGCCGCCCAGAAACAGAAGATCGACAGCCTCAAACGGACACTCACCGCCGAAAAGGTCGACAGCAACCGCTTCCACCTCATGGAACGCCTCGCCTTCGCCTACCTGTGGACCGACAGCGACAGCTCCATCCACTACGCCAACCTCGCCATCAAACTCAGCCGACACCTCGACAACCCCAAATACGAAGCCACCATCCTCATCCTCGCCAGCCACGTCCTCTCCCTCGCCGGCAACCACCAGACATCCATCAAATACGCGCAGAAAGGCCTACGAATCTCCGAAGAACTCCGCGACAACGAACTCATGGCAGACGCCTACACCGCCCTCGCCGACGCCTACAACGAACTCAAGGACTACCGCGAATCCCTCCGCTACGTCTACAAATGCAAGGAGATCTACGAATCCACGGACGACAAGAAAGGCCTCGTCGGCGCACTCACCAACCTCGGCATCAACTACAACAGCCTCGACCAACTCGACTCCGCCCTCTTCTACGCACAGAAAGCCTACGAATCCGCCATCGCCTACGGCAAATGGGAAGTCGACATGGTCGGCGCCAACCTCATCCGCCTCGGCGCCGTCCATGGCAAGATGGGCAACCCCGAGATCGGACTCGCCTACCTCAAGAAAGGCATCGAATACAGCCTCTATTACGACGACTGGATCGACTACTACGAAGGCAACCTCGGCACCGCCCGCATCCTCCAAACCCTCGGCCGGACCGACTCCAGCCTCGCCTACGCCAAACGCGCCTACGCCGGCGCCGAACGAATAGACAACCGCAGAGGCATGCTCGACGCCGCCGAACTGCTCACCGACCTCTACCGCGGCAACGACAAGGACAGCACCCTCCGCTACCTCGAACGACAGGCAGCCCTCAAAGACAGCCTCTTCAGCGAAGAGAAGATACGCGCCGTCCAAAGCATGACCTACAACGAGAACGAATACCAGAAGGAACTCGCCGAACAACGCGCCACCGCCGAACAGGAACGACAGGACAACCTCAAGATGTTCGGCATCACCCTCTTCATCCTCGCACTCTTCCTCACCCTCGTCCTCCTATCCCGCATCCGCACCAACCCTCGCTTCATCGGCTACCTCGGACTCGTATCGCTCCTCCTACTCTTCGAATTCATCGCCCTCCTCCTCCACCCCCTCATCGGACGGATCACCCACCACAACCCCGTCCTCATGCTCCTCGCCATGGTCGCCATCGCCACCATCCTCGTACCCGCCCACCACCGCCTCGAACACTGGGTCAACCACAAGCTCGCCCGAAGACAGCACCATGAACCCGTAACAGCCGCCAGCAAGCCGCAGGAAACCCCAGCCAACGACTCAGCAAGCCGGCATTCCGACGGATGACAACACCCCACCCGACCCCTCAGTACCGCTCCATCATCACCCCCCGCTCGTCCGTGATCAGTCCGCGCATCAGCGGATGCCGCATCAACTCCGCATAGTCCATCCATCGGCCGTTCACCCAGACACGGCGACAAACGAATCGGATGCCGTGGCTGTAATCGACATACCCGTCCACATGCCCCGTGTACAGCGGCTGGATCGGCCGGCCGTCGGACCGGTGCCAGCCATAGATGGCAACACGATGGCTGCGACCCTTCAACGCCTCCTCGCTGCAGAGCACCACATCCTTCTTGATGCCGCTCACCAGCCCGCGCCGGCCCCGGCGCTGCCCCTCCACGATCAGATCGTGCTGCATCATCGTCACCGTGCTGTCGCGAAAGGCATACATCGGCACAGGCTCGAGCCGCACCCTGCTCTGCGCATCGATCAGGTCCACCAGACGCCGAGTGGGCAGGAAACAGCCCAGCGCATCGGCGATGCGCTGCCCCGCCATCGGGGTGAGCGGGACCCTGGCGCGGTCCGCATCAGTGCCGACCATGAAATAGTCCCTCGACACCCGGAACACCGCACGCCACTCGCCGCCCGTCGAATCCGTCCACCGGCTGCACACCGGCACGAAACGTCGCAGATACCCGGGCACACACCCCCTCTCGAAAGCGTCGATGGCGAAGGAGTCGCGCGCGCGCCAGCCATAAGCCGCAGCCGTACGGTAGAACCCGCTGCCCGTCAGCACCCCGCCCCGCGGCTCGGGAAAGGCGACCCGCCGCGTCACCCTGCACGATACGCATACCATGCAGGCGGCCGACAGCAACACCGGCAACAGCCACCCCTGGCAAAGCCCGACGGAGGAACGCACCCTTCCTCCGCCAATGGCGCCAGCCATGGCCCCATGCATTGAAAATGCCGGCGTTGGGTCGTACATTCCCACAAACATACCGATATGAAAAGGATGACGGCCATGCTCGCCACATGCCTGCTGCCCTTCCTGCAGGGACTGGCACAGGACCGGACCATACCCCTCTACGAGGGCAGGCCGCCGGGCTCCGAAGGCTGGACATGGCACGAGGCCGAAAACACCAAGAACGGATGGAACACCCGCGTCGTGTACAACGTCGCCCAACCCACCCTCTCCGTCTTCCAACCCGAGGCGGGCAAGGCCAACGGCACCTCCGTCGTCATATGCCCCGGCGGTGCCTTCCGCGCCCTCTCGATCGACAGCGAAGGCTTCGACGTCGCCCGCTGGCTGGCGAAGAAGGGCGTCACCTGCTTTGTGTTGAAATACCGCCTCGTCCACATGAAGACCGACGACCCCGTGGCCGAGATGGGCACCGACTGGGGAACGCCCGCCTTCGCCGAGGCCAGCCGCAAGGTCATCCCCCTGAGCATCGCCGACGGCCGCAACGCCGTCGCCTGGGTGCGCCGCAACGCCGATACCTGGAAGCTCGACCCGGAACGTATCGGCATCATGGGCTTCTCTGCCGGAGGCACCGTCGCCGGCGCCGCGGCCTTCGGATTCGACGAGGGAAACCGGCCCGCCTTCGTCGCCCCCATCTATCCCTTCTACCCCGATGAGCTGATCGGCAAGGTCGCGGCAGATGCGCCGCCCATGTTCCTCGCCGCCGCCAGCGACGACGGCCTCGACCTGGCACCCCACAGCGTGGCCCTCTATATCACCTGGCTCAAAGCCAAAAAGAATGTCGAACTGCACCTCTATGCCAAAGGGGGCCACGGCTTCGGCATGCGCAGCCAGAAACTCCCATCCGACCAGTGGATCGAAAGGTTCGCCGACTGGCTGCAACTCAACGGATGGCTCACCAAAAGCACCTACGACCCCGCCATGAAGATCTATCAGAAACGCAGTTTCGCATACGCGGCCGACAAGTCACTGCCCTACCGGATCCTCTATCCCGAGAACTACGATAGATCACGGAAGTATCCCCTCGTCCTATTCCTCCACGGCGCCGGGGAAAGAGGCTCCGACAACCGTCGTCAACTCATCCACGGCTCCAAGATGTTCCTCCGTCCCGATGTCAGGACCCAGTACCCCGCCATCGTCCTCTTCCCGCAATGCCCCGAGAACAGCTTCTGGGCCAATACCAGGATCGACCGCACCAAGACACCCGTGTCCTTCGAGTTCGACTACGAAGCCCAGCCCAACTGGCCCCTCGACGCCGTCAACCGTCTCGTCGACAGCGTCATGGCGCATGAGGCCGTCGACGCCGACCGCGTCTATGTCACAGGCCTCTCCATGGGCGGGATGGGCACTTTCGAGATGGTCCACCGCTGGCCCGGCCGCTTCGCCGCCGCCATGCCCATCTGCGGGGGCGGAAACATCGCCGCCTACGACAAGCGTGTGAAGGACATCGCCTTCCATGTCTACCATGGCGACAAGGACGCCGTCGTCGACGTCGCCCTCTCGCGCAACATGGTCCAACGGCTGCGCGAACTCAAGGTGAAGACGGTCGACTATTCCGAATACCCCGGCGTCAACCACAACAGCTGGGATAACGCCTTCGCAGACCCCGACTTCCTCGGCTTCATGTTCCGCCAACAACGCAAGCCCGCCCGGAAGGGGCGGACAAGATGATCCGGTAACGGTCAGCCTGCATCCATCCGACACACCACCCCAAAAGGCCATCGACCGGCCCGGCCGAACAGATGTCCGGTTTTATGCCTATTTTGAATTCCGTCCGCCCCATAACCCGATCCGCCCGACATGCCCAGGCCAAACGATGACCGTCAGGAAATGCATGCCGCCACTGCCCGGCCCGGCATAAACCATACCCGCCGACGACTCCTCCAATGGCTGGGCGCAGGACTAGCAGGCACAGGCACGGCCCAGGCAAAGACCCGGGATATGGTCCGGCGCATCTCGGAGGAGTACCGACAACTCGCCGACCGCGTAGAAGTGACCCTCGCACGCCCCGAGGACATGCTCGAACTGCGCCTCGAATTCACCGGATTCAGACTGTCGCCCGACAGGCAATCCCTGCAACGGAAATCCTCGCCCAACCTCCTCATCGTCACCTTCGCCCCGCAGAGCCTCGCCGAACAGGCCTTCCCCGATGCAGCGGGCGCCGGCGAATTCTCCCCACAGCGCCCCAGACCCTCCGATCCCCCCATCACGGCTTCCGAAGCGCCGCGACTCCCCGCCCGGACACGCCTCGCGGGCGAGAGCCGGCTCGTCTTCTCCATCCCCGCTTCCATCACGCGCATCCCGCTCACCCTACAGGCGCTGCTCGACTGGGACCGCCTCACCCCCGTGGTCAACAAACGCGCCGCCTCCCCAAGGTCCATGCCCCTGTTCACCCCGCAGGACCTCGGCTCGGGCCTCTTCCAGAACCCGGCGCTGGGCCCTCGTCCCAATCCGCAGGTCGGACCTGAGTTGCGCACCCTCCCCGTACCCGACAGGCGCGATCCTGCCCAACGGCAGGCCGACCTGAACCGCAACGTCCGCTCCGCCACCCGCACCGAACAACGCGCCATCATCGCCAACGAGGCGCCACCGCCCGGAAGCGCCGATGCCCTCATGCGCGCCGCCCTCCGCTTCGGCCGGACACCCCGCCCCCTCGACCCCGAAGAGACCTGCATCGAAATGCCCTTCCGGCTCTTCCTCTCACCCAACGAGTACGGAGCCTGGGACCACGCCACCGCCCTCCGCTGGAAGCCCACGGGCGAAGGCGCCCTCTCCCGGACCGTCGCCCTCTGGCACACACGACTCACCTGCCGCAACTGCACCGGCGGCAAGGACCTCTCCGACGCCCTCCGGCCCATCCGCTCCGTACGCGCCCTCTGGGGAACCGACATCGACGGCGACCATACCCGCAAGCCCGCCCGCGACACCTCCTTCCCCAGTTCCCTCTACAACGACGACCGCCATGCCATCGTCCACGAGAGCAGCAACTGGGCCCTGCCAGGCGGCTTCACACCCCGGCCCGTCAGGGTCGACAACCTCATGATGAGCGCCCTCGGCGGCTGGCTCGACGCAGAACTCGCCGTGCCCTCGCAAGACCTCGACACCGCAGGGCTCTCCGGCAGCCTCAACCTCCTCAAATGGAAGCACGTGGCCGCCCTCGCACGCGACCACTACGTCGAGGTCGTCTACTCCGGCAACCTGCTGCCCTTCGGTCACGAAGCCTCACTGGTACGCATAACCGAACGAAAGCCCTGGCAGGGGTACGCCGTCAACCGGCAGCGGTATTTCATATCCATAACGGAAGCCGAACGCAAATACGATACACGCGGACCACGCGACGGACAGTTCCGCCACTTCAACTTCTCCACCATCCGCTTCCTCACGACATCCACACCCAGCATCGACGCACCCTCCGCCTTCTGCGACCGGCTGCAGGACAGACAGGCCGACAAACAGTTCGTGCCCCGATGGCGTGGCCGCGACATCCGCTTCCGCATCCTCGCCTTCGACCTCGAAGGCAACGAGGTCGACTTCGAGGCGCCCGTCGTCTTCGTGTCCAAGGATGTCACCCGCAACGCCGCCGGCAACCCCGACACGCCCGAGGTGGCCAAACTGGTCAACTGCTACAACAACGCCCCCGCCAGCCTCAACCGCATCAGCCTGCGGCAACAGACCATGGCCCTGGCCCGCAGCCACAACCCGGGCGACACCCGACTCGAAGTGGGCAGCGTCCGCTTCCACATGGCGCCCGCCCCCGACGAGGACGCCGGCTTCCGGCCCGTCTGCCGCGAGTTCGAAGTCTTCCTCGGCGCCGTCGAGGACATCACCGGCAAACGCAGTACCGCCCGCGTCGAACTCGTCGACGACGAGGCCGACAAGCCCGCCAACACCCGGCGCAACAAGGGCATGGTCTTCGCACGTCTCCTTGAAAAGATCGACGTCGGCTTCTCCGGCGGCGGACAGAAGACCGGCGGCTCGCTGTCGCCCGACTTCACTGTCACCGCCCTCTCCAAGACCCTCGGCGCCGTCGGCGGCGACCTCCAGGACGCCCTCACCGGTCGCTTCGACCCCACCAAGGTCTTCCGCACCACAGCCAGACTCTTCGGCGTCATCGACCTGTCCCGCATCATCCGGACAGCCGAGAACGCCGCCACCAACGCCCGCGGCGCCGACATCCTCTCGGCGATACCCGCCCTCAGGACCCTCGAGACACCCGAGGCCCGCATCAGCCAGTACACCTGGAACGCCGCCACCCTCAAGGCCCACGACTTCGGCTTCGTCAAATTCCAACCCAAGGGCAACGGTGCCGGCAAACTCAAGGTCGACACCCGCCTCCACCGCTACAAGGACCCCTCCCGCCAGGATACCCTGACCGTAAAATCCTCCCTCTCCGACTTCGAAATCGAAGTGGCCTCCATCGCCGCCGTAGGCTTCAAACGCGTCGGCTTCACCGTCGACACCGCCATGAAGACCGACTTCACCGTCGACATGGCCGACACCCCCATCCGCTTCCTCGGCGCCCTCAGCTTCGTCAACGACCTCCAACGCTTCATCCCCGCCGACGGCTTCAGCGACCCGCCCTTCCTCGACATCACCCCTTCCGGCATCACCTCCGGCTACACCCTCGCCCTCCCCGACGTCCAACTGGGCGTCTTCACCCTCCGCAACATCAGCCTCGCCGCCGCCGTCAGACTCCCCTTCGACGGCAGCCCGCTCTCGCTCCGCTTCGCCTTCTGCGAGAAACAACAACCCTTCACCCTCACCGTCTCGGCCCTCGGCGGCGGCGGCTTCTTCGCCGTCGAATTCGACATGAACGGACTCCGAAGCCTCGAGGCCGCCCTCGAATTCGGTGCCGCCGTCTCCCTCGACCTGGGCGTCGCCAGCGGCGCCGTCTCCGTCATGGGCGGCATCTACTTCCGGATGACGACCTCCGACGGCGCCAACGACTACGTCCTCGAAGGCTACCTCCGCATCAACGGCGCCCTCTCCGTACTCGGCCTCATCACCGTCAGCGTCGAATTCCTCATGGCCCTCGCCGCCGTCATGCAGGACGGCAAGGTAGAGAAGGTCCGCGGCGAAGCCACCCTCCGCGTCAAGGTCGAAGTCTTCCTCTTCTCCAAGACCGTCACCCTCCAGGTCTCCCGCGAATTCGCCGGCGCAGGCGCCGACCCCACCTTCGCCATGCTCGTCAACGGCGACGACTGGCAGGAATACTGCGAAGCCTTCGCCGCCTGAGACCCCACCCTACCCAAGACCAAGGACCCTCCACAGATGCCACACAGGATCGTCTTCACCACATCGCCCTGGAAGGATGCAGCCACCGGCAAATGGATGCTGTCGGCCTTCGTCAGCATCCAGCTCGACGCCGCCGGCCGCACCCGACTCGCCCAGTTCCCCGACATCCTCTCCTGGATGGACCACCTCCGCGAGGCCGACTTCTTCGTCCAATGGAACAACGCCCTCCCGCAGCCCCTGGAACCCGTCGCCTCCCGCTGGGATGACGCCCTCTACAAGGACCTCTTCCACGGCGATATCTCCGTCAAATCCTTCGCACCCGTCGACATCTCCAAACTCCTCATCCGCTCCTACCCTGCCAAACACATCCGCGACCATATCCTCGACGCCTACCGCGACGTCGGCAACCTCCGCATCGACAAACTGCCCAAGGCCACCTTCTTCACGAAGGACTTCACCGGCCTGCAGCCGATCGGTCAGGTCAAACTCAAACAGACCAAACCCCGCACCGATACCAGCCGGCAGGCCACCGTCGACGACTTCGTCACACGGGGCAGCGACGGTCGCAAAACAGCCATGGACCTGCTCCGACGCCAAAAGGCCATCGGCTTCAAACCCGTCAAGGAGCCGGGCATCGACTTCGGCCAATTCCTCAACTTCCACACGAAAGCCGCACGCCTCAACGCCAACACCCTCCGGAAACCCAAACGGCCCGAGTTCGAATACCACGACGTCCTCTCCATCCTCACCTCCTACCCCGTCATCCTCCGGAAGCTCGGGCTGGTGATCGACTTCATCCTGCCCGGTCCGCCACCCGCCCCCAACGGCACCGTCCGCATCCTCCCCGCAAACCTCGGCCTCTCCGATGCGGCCGATATCTCCAGTCCGGCCACCGCCTACCTCCATACCGGACGCGGCTTCCACGCCGCCGCCCGACCCGGCTCGCCCATCGACAAGGGGTTCCTGAAGGTCAACACAGAAGAGTTCGACGTCGTCCAGATAGATGCCGACGGCACCGCCCTCAAACTCGCCTCGCATACCGACACCCTCCAGACCGACATCGCCAAACGGCTCGTCGAGAAGAGCAATACCGTCACGCCGATCCTCGACTTCCCCCGTTTCCGCTTCATACCCATCCCCAACGCAGCCCCCGGACAACCCGCCGCCCGTCCCGCCACACCCGACGACGACGAAGAGGACGACCCCGAAGCCGGCCTCCCGCCCATCCGCAGCGCCGGCATCGGCATCATCCGCAATGGACTGGCCGACCAGGTGATACGCAAACTCACCCGCAGCCTCGACGTCTGGAAGTCCTTCGTCAACCCTACCGCCATCCTCAACGCATCAGCCCTCCTCAACCGCGCCCAACCCCAGGCCAAACCGGCCGTCAAGCCAGGCCTCACACCCGACACGCGCCGCCAACTGACACAGTTGCGCCTGCCCACCCTCAACCTGGCCTTCCAACAACGCAACCTCATCCCACAACCCACCGAGACGCTCTACGCCGACGACATCGTCTTCGGCTACCGCCTCGACGTGGCCTACGAGGACAGGCCCGACACATGGTTCTCGCTCCACAAACGCCGCAACAGCTACGCCTTCGTACCCGTCGACGGACCCGAACGTCGCATCCCCCTCGCCGCAGACGAAGAAATCGACGAAGGTTGCATACACCTCTCCCTCACCGAAGACGACGACGACCCCGACGATACCAAGGTCAACGAAGTCATCGCCCGCTGGGAAGGATGGAGCCTCTCCGTCCCCCGCCTCGGCAAAGGCATCAACAACACCGGACCCGAAGTGTCGGCCGACGACGAGGAACGCCGCAAGCACCGCCCCGACGCCGCCACCCCCTTCCGCCTCCAGGTCGATATCCGCACGGCCCCCCGCAGCCTGCCCCGCCTCCGGTTCGGCAGGAAGTACCGCGTCCGCATCCGGACCGTCGACATCGCCGGCAACGGTCTCCCCCACGACGCACCCGCCGAAAACCCGGCCCTCACCGTCCGCTCAGGCATCGAATACCGCCGCTTCGACCCGCTCCCCACCCCCGTCCTCTGGCAGGCCGACGAGGTCGCCGGCGGCGACCGGCAGCGCATGCGCGACCGCGACGGCGAATCCCTCCAACACCTCGTCGTCCGTAGCAACAAAGGTATCGACAGCCGCGACTACGAGAAGACACATCTCACCACCATCCTGCAGAACGGCCGGGCCGTCGGCACCCTTCAATACCTGCCCGAAGCCGTCCGCTTCCTCACCGCCCCCAGGACCTCCCAGCAGACGGCCGAGACACACGGCATGTTCGACGCGGCCATGGACGACCCCGCCAAGGCCCGCGACACCTACGCCTTCATCACCTCGCGCGACAGGGAGACCACCGACGACGGCAGCCGAAAGGCCCGCCTCATACCCCCCGACACCGGCCAGCTCGACATCGACTACCTCGCCGACCCCATGGCCGCCGGCGTCATCTTCACCATGAAGTCGGACACCTCCTTCGAGACACCCTGGCGGAAGGGCGACAGCTACCGCTTCAGCTTCCACTTCGACGAGAACGTCAACGACCTCAACAACGACAGGGCCTACTCCGTCGATCAGTGGAAAAACCCCAGGAGCATCAAGATCCGCGTCGTCGAAGGCACCGGCTCCATATCCTGGGTCAACCGTGTCTTCACCATCCCCGTCGCCAAGGGCTCCATCGTCGAGATCGAATTCGCCAGCTACTGGCGGCCCTCCGACCTGAACCGCGTCTCCGGTCTCCTCAACACCCTCGGCAAGGGCGCCAACGCCCAACAGGCCCTCGCCTCGGCGCGGAACGGCCGACACTGGATGTTCAGTCCCTGGCGGACACTTCGCCTCGTCCACGCCGTCCAGCAACCCCTCCGCAGCCCCCGCTTCAACCCCGCCCTCACCGTCGTACAGCGCGAACACCTCCAGACCTTCGCCCGCATCGTGACCCTGATCGACCTCCACGGCGCCAGCACCGACCATGTAGAGGTCGGCGCGCAATGGACCGAATGGGTCGACGACCTCGCCCGCACCCGACCCGAGCAACGCAGCGTCTCCACCCACGTCGCCTCCATCCCCGTCCTCTACGGCGACAACCGCCTCGAGATGGTCCGCCTCCGCGAAGACACCCCGCCCTCCAGCCCCGAGATGCTGCCCGCCATCCGCCACGCCTTCCAGGACACCCGCCACCGGAAGGTCCGCTACCGCCCCGTCGCCACCACCCGGTTCCGCGAATACTTCACCGGCATCATCGACACCGCCAGACTCCGCGGCGAAGCCCTCCCCCTCACGGCCGAAGGCGATGCCGTCGAACTCCTCATCCCCAGCTCCGCCCGACCCCCGGCACCCGTCGTCGACTACCTCGTGCCCAGCCTCTCCTGGAGCCGGTCCGATGCCAAACCCACCCGCATCCACCTCCGCACCGCCAACATCCGCGTCTACCTCAGAAGGCCCTGGTACGCCAGCGGCGACGGCGAACGCCTCGCCGTCATCCTCTCCCCGAAAGGACGCGACGCAGCCGCAGACCCCGCCCTCTCCCGCTATGCAACGCTTTGGGGCCTCGACCCCGCCTTCGAAGGCGGACGCCTCAACGGACGCAACTTCCCCGACATCGACAGTTTCCCCAACGCAGAGACCGACAACGTCAGACTCCCGGAAGACGAAGACACCACCGTCACCGTCGCCACCTTCCCCGTCGACTACGACGAGGAACGACAACTCCACTACGCCGACATCCCCGTCAACACCCAACAGGCCTACACCCCCTTCCTCCGCCTCTCCCTCGCCCGCTACCAACGCCACTCGGTACGCCTTGGCGGACGCGACTGCTGCCTCAGCGGCTCCGTCCAGGCCGACTGGATGCAGATCCTCCCCAGCCGCATCGCCACCGTCAAGGATACCAACCTCACCAACGCCTGGCAGGTATCCCTCAAAGGCCCCGCACCCTTCCACACCCGCAGCGACGGGAACGCCCGCGTCCGCATCGAAGTGACCGTCGAACTCCGCCAGTCACCCACCTCCGATGCGGCACACCTGCGCCTCGAAGGCCCCGGCATCCCAGACCCCGTCATCGCCCGACATTCGACCGACCTGCGCAACTCCGACATCCGAGGCGGCAACATCGACTTCCAACAGACCATCCGCGTCGACACCCGCCACGCCGGCCTACCCATGCGCATCGTCATCAGAGAATTCGAATTGCACGAAGGCGACCCGCTCCGGAACTTCCTCATCCTCCGCCCGACAGGCCAGCCCGCACAACCGACGCAAAACCTCCAGCCCCGACCCGCCTTCCTCGACATCTTCGAGATCAACGGATGAATACGCCCTAACCCCAAGGCATACACGCACCCGTACCCCCCCAACCGAACGACCGAAGGGACAAGACACCGCGGAATGGCGTATTTTCATCCGCCAAACCCGCCCCGCATGCAACGCAGACGCTTCCTTCGCGACATGTCCGCCTCCGCACTCCTGCTCCTCAACGGCCAAACCCTCCTGGCCGCCACAGACCCCGCCGGGAAACGCCGGAAACCCATCCTCCGCTTCGCCGTCGCCTCCGACACCCACTTCGGACAACCCAACACCCCATTCCGCGACATGCTCGCCACCGGCATCCAACACATCAACGCCACCCACGCCAAAACAAAACTCGACTTCTGCGTCATCAACGGAGACATCGTCCACGACGACATCTCCTTCCTCCCCGAAGCCCGCCGAACCCTCGACACCCTCACCCCCAAATACTACGTCACCCAGGGCAACCACGACCTCGCCACCCGCCAACAATGGCAGGAAGCCTGGGACATGCCCGTCAACTTCACCACCCGCATCCACGACACCGCCCTCCTCTTCGCCACCACCTCCAACGAAACCGGAAAATACCTCCCCCCCGACCTCGACTGGCTCGCCGCACAGTTCCAACAACACGCCGACGCCCGTCATGTCCTTCTCTTCATCCATATCCCACCCATCAAGTGGACCAAACACGCCATCGATTCCGCCCCCTTCCAACAACTCGTCAAAGAACAGAAGAACCTGCGCGCCGTCTTCCACGGACATGAACACGACCAGGACGGCATCAAATGGCAGGACAAGATCCCCTACCTCTTCGACAGCCACCTCGGCGGCAGCTGGGGCACCGACTACCGCGGCTACCGCATGGTAGAACTCCACCGCGACGGCTCCCTCAAGACCTGGATCATGAACCCATCACAACCCCTCCACCTCACCGACATCCCTTCGGCCTGACGCCCATACCCCCCCACGAAAAACACCGTACCCATGCCCATCTCCGGTTACGACATCATCGGCGACATCCACGGCCACGCCTCCGCCCTCGAAAAACTCCTCCAACAACTCGGCTACACCCACACCAACGATACCTGGTCGCACCCCGAACGCAAAGCCGTCTTCGTCGGCGACTACATCGACCGCGGCCCCCGCATACGCGACACCCTTCGCATCGTCCGACACATGGTCGACAACAACGCCGCCCTCGCCATCATGGGCAATCACGAATACAACGCCATCGCCTTCCACTACCACCACCCCGACGGCGGCCATATCCGCCCACACAACCTCGTCAACCTCAACCAACACCTCCGAACCCTACAGGAATTCGCCAAACACGAATCCGAATGGGGCGACTGGCTCGCGTGGTTCGCCAACCTCCCCCTCTTCCTCGAAACCGACGGCATCCGCATCGTCCACGCCTGCTGGGATGACACCTACATCGATGCCATCCGCCAGATCGATGAACCCATCACCAAGGAGATACTCCTCCAGGCTCACATCCCTCACAGCTACGAAGAACATGTCTTCCAGGTCGTCCTCAAAGGCAAGGAACTCACCCTGCCCGACGGACACTACTTCCTCGACAAGGAGGGCCACGCCCGCACCGAATGCCGCACCAAATGGTGGCTCGACCCGGCCGACACCACCCTGGGCCAATACCTCATGCACGCACCTCCCACGGTGACAGACCTGCCCGTACTGCCCGGCCCCGACGACATCCCCTACCCGCCCGATGCACCCCCCGTCTTCTTCGGACACTACTGGCTCGACCCCGTCACGCCCGTTCGACAGGCCCCCAACGCCTGCTGCCTCGACTACAGCGTCGCCAAGGACGGCATGCTCGTCGCCTACCGTCACCACTTTGATGGATCGGATGCCGACCGTGACCCCTTCGTGTCGGTGCGACCGTGAACCCCGCACAACTCCCGTTCGTTTGTCTTCGAAAATCCCACGACATGAAAGAGCGATTCACTCTACTGCCCCGGCTCTTGCCACTGATCGCCCTGCTTTCGGTCGGATGGATCGGATGGAAGACGGCACAGCCTGCCAGGCCGATGATCGACCGCAGCACCGCCATCGCCTGCCTCTCCATGGAAACCCTCGACGCCTACCGGACAGAAGCCTCCACCCCGGGCTTCGCCGCCATGCACGCCGTCCCGAGAAAAGCGGATACCGACCCGCTGCTCGGAACGATGATCCGCTTCCCCGTGGCCGGTGGACCCGAAGCCAACGCCTACTTCGTGCCCGCCAGGAAGAAGTCGAAGAAATGGCTGATCGTCGTCCAGGAATGGTGGGGACTCAACGAGAACATCAAACAGGAGGCCGACAAATACTTCAACGCACTGGGCGACATGAATGTCCTCGCCGTCGACATGTACGACGGACGCGTGGCCGCCACGCCCGACAGCGCCATGAAGATCATGCGCTCGGCCGACATGAACCGCATGACCGCCATCGTGCGGGCCGCGATGGAGCACGCCGGCGACAAGGCCGCCATCTACAGCGTCGGATGGTGCTTCGGCGGCATGTGGAGCCTGCAGACGGCCATCCTCGCCGGCGAGAAGGGCAAGGGATCCGTCATGTTCTACGGCCGCCCAGAGAACGACACCGAAAAACTCAAGTCGATCCGCTGCGACGTCATCGGATTCTTCGGAACCCGCGACCGGTCACCTTCTCCTGCCATGGTCGATGAGTTCGAACGCAGCATGACCACCCTCGGGAAGAGCCTCACCATCCACCGCTACGACGCCGGCCACGGCTTCGCCAATCCCAGCAACCCCAACTTCAACCGGGAAGCCACGGAAGATTCCTTCGCCAAGGCCGTCGCCTTCCTAAAGGCACACTGACGGAACCCACCCAGGTAACAGCAAGGGTTAAACGAAAAAAGATGAGGAGACGCGACTTCATCGGATTGGGTACACTCGCGGCAGGTTCCCTCGCTGCAAGAGGGCCCGATCAACCAGGGCATGAAAGCATGCGCATCCCTCCGACGCCGAACCGGATGAAGGCCGACCTGGTCGTCGCCGGCGGCGGACTCGGAGGCGTGGCAGCAGCCTTGGCAGCCCTTCGGAACGGACTGAGCGTCATCCTCACGGAAGAGACCGATTGGCTCGGCGGGCAGCTCACGGCACAGGGGGTTCCACCTGATGAGCATCCATGGATCGAGACGCACGGTGCGCCCGCATCGTACAGGGCCCTGCGCAAAGGTATACGGGACTACTACAGGCAGCACTACCCGCTGACGGAGGCCGCCCGGCAGGATC
>Ga0169931_10001224_pt1 | contig 42501 bp, 39 predicted proteins | sample Kivu_15m_20L_FD_129675 | JGI IMG/M metagenome (GOLD analysis project Ga0169931, IMG submission 129675) | Freshwater microbial communities from Lake Kivu, Western Province, Rwanda to study Microbial Dark Matter (Phase II) - Kivu_15m_20L... | ecosystem: Environmental > Aquatic > Freshwater > Lake... | reverse complement strand
TGTGCTTGTGCCTGGGTTCCGAAGAAAAGGGGACTCGCTAGGAGTAGGGCGCTGATGAATTTGATTGTGTTTTTCATAATTGTGAAGTTTAAAAAAGTGATGATTGTAATTTGTTTTAAAATTTTGTTTTTTGATTTTGTGTAATACAAAGTTCGCTCAGTTTTGACCCCCAAACAACGGCGTAAAACCTATTCTTACATTTTCGGTTTTTTACCTAGTTCAATATTTCTATCTTCGGGAGAATCCTCTTATTTTTACTTTGCTTGTAGCTTGAGCAATCCAATCAATTGATAAACTCTGAATATGAAAAATATACCCAACTACATTTTAGGACAATGGCAACCACATACAGGTAATGGAATTCTCCAACATAATGCGATCACGGGAGAAATCATCAGCACTGTAGGAAGTGATGGTTTGCCTTTCGATGAAATGTTTGACTACGCAAGAAAAATTGGAAATAAAAATTTAAGAAAGATGACTTTTCAGGAAAGAGGAAGAATGCTAAAAGCACTGGCCCTTTTTCTAATGGAGAGAAAAGAAAAATACTATCCCATCAGCGCATTAACCGGGGCCACCAGAGCGGATAGTTGGATTGATATTGAGGGCGGAATTGGAACGCTATTCGCCTATGCCAGTCTTCGAAAAAAATTTCCCGATCAGCCTTTTTATGTGGAGGGTGAAACAGCTGCGCTTTCAAAATTGGGTACTTTTATCGGACATCACATTATGGTACCACGTGCTGGTGTTGCCCTGCATATAAATGCTTTTAACTTTCCCATCTGGGGCATGCTGGAGAAAATTTCTTGCAATTTACTTGCTGGTATGCCCGCAATCGTAAAACCTGCAGAACAAACCTCTTATCTTAGTCAGGCAATGGTGGAAGATATTATTTCTTCAGGATTACTACCTGAGGGTGCACTTCAATTGGTTTGTGGATCTGGCATTGGAATTTTAGATCCTGTAGATTATACTGATGTTGTAACCTTTACAGGTTCGGCGCATACAGGCAAAATGTTAAAATCTTTAGTTCATAATAAAGAAAATTCTGTTCCATTTAATATGGAGGCAGATTCTCTCAATTGTTCAGTATTGGGATTGGATGCAGTACCGGGAACAGAAGAATTTGATCTTTTTATTAAGGAGGCAAGGAAAGAAATTACTGTTAAATCTGGTCAAAAATGTACAGCCATCAGAAGGATGATTGTACCCGATTTTTTAATTGATGATGTACAAAAAGCACTTAGCAAAGAGCTAAATAAAATCACTATCGGTGATCCGGCAGTTGAAGGCGTTCGCATGGGTCCACTGGCCAGCTTGGAACAGGTTCAGGAACTAAGAAAAAAAGTACTAGAGCTTCAAACAGAAGCGAATATAGTTCATGGACATTTAGATCATTTTGATGTAATCGGAGGAGACAAAAACAAAGGTGCTTTTGTTTCTCCAATTATTATGCTGAATGAGAATCCATTTACACAAACCAAGGTTCATGAAATCGAAGCCTTTGGCCCTGTTAGCACTATACTCCCCTATAAAAATTTGGATGAAGCGATAGAACTTTCTCAAATGGGAAAAGGATCTTTGGTCTCATCCCTGATAACGCAGGATCACCAAACTGCAAAATCCTTTGTTTTGGGAGCAGCGACACATCATGGCAGAATTTTAGTGTTAAATCGTAATTCTGCCAAAGAAAGCACAGGACATGGATCACCTATGCCATTATTACATCATGGAGGTCCGGGTCGAGCAGGAGGGGGTGAAGAATTAGGTGGGATGAGAGGGGTTATGCACTATTTGCAAAGAACTGCCATCCAGGGAGATCCAACTACACTTTCAGCTATCACCTCTGTGCACCAATATGGGGCTCAATACATACAAGATGAGATCCACCCATTCAGAAAACATTTTGAAGATCTTCAGATTTCTGAAACATGGATAACACATAAGCATACAGTTTCGGAAACAGACATCCATAATTTCGCCAATGTGAGTGGTGACAATTTTTACGCACATATGGACGCTACTTCATTGGAAGGTACAATTTTCGAACAAAGGGTTGCCCATGGTTATTTTGTTTTATCCAAGGCTGCAGGATTATTTGTTGAACCTAGAAAAGGTCCTGTGATGCTAAATTATGGTCTGGAAGAATGTCGATTCGTAAAACCAGTTTATCCTGGAATGACCATAGGTGTTCGCCTCACTGTTAAGGAAAAAGTAGCGCAAGAAAAAAGAAATGCGGAAGAGATTGCAAGAGGTATAGTAAAGTGGTTGGTAGATATTTATGATGAGACAGGAGAAACTGTTGCTATTGCCACCATTCTCACCATGGTAAAAAAGAAAAATCAAGAATAGTTGAAAGCCGAAGTAAAACTTCGGCTTTTTTTCTTAACAATCAGTGTAAAAAAAGGAGACTCCACAGGGGAGCCTCCTTGCCTAACAAAAAGGGGTGACTTCTTGTTGGGGTGACTTAAAATTGGGTCGACATAGGCTCGTGTATCAAAATTAATCTTACCCTACGCCAAAACTTGTCGCTATATAAATTTATTTAAAAAATTTTTAATAAGAATTCCATCTGGCTCTGAAGCCTCTTGTATCAATATGCACTGAAGGTGTTCCGGGATACAAACCTATACCTCCTTGATTCCCAATAATGACTTCGCAAATTTCCAATACTTTTAACTTATCTTTTCCATCAATTATCATATTACCATCAACGTCTCCCACTTGAAAATCAATAGCTTCTCCACAAATATGCCTGCTTCTAGGCGCACCCCCTGCTCTTTTATTTTGAAGAGGCGTTCTGTGTCCGGAAGTAACATATAATTTATTCCAGTTTAGTCCTTTTTTTTCCATTTCGATTTTCAATCGAAGGAAAGCAACCAGAACCTTAGGATCTACCAACCAGTACAGGTAAGTATCTTTAAAAAAATAAGGCTTTCCAATTCTTGTATCATAACTGATAAAATCTATAATTCTATAATTACCTACAATTTTTTGCATGGCCTGTTTTCTTGTCAGTTTATAAAAATTTCTGCCTTTAACCATATTGTTATAAGGAAATTGGTTCAACTTACCATCAAAGATATAGGTTGGGGGCAGCTCATTACTTTTAACCTTTTCCAATCCAGACAAAATCTTATAAATTTGCTTTTCTTCCAATACTGATTTATTCTGATGTGTCAGATCATAAATTTTTCTCTCTGGATTATAATACCCTAAAATGAGAAAAAAAACTGCGACACTCAGGCCCAAAAGAATTATTATACTAAGGCTGATGATTAATATCCATTTCTTTAATTTTCCCATTATATTTGTCTTTTCGTTTATTAACTATTTATTCAAAAACGGCCAGGTATGAAAAAAATTGTGTTTCTCTTCTTTTTTTTACTGCACAGCAGTCTATGGTCACAGCAGGATATCGTAATTACTGTTCATGAGACAACCATCAACAATCTATTTAAAGCCGTAGGAAATATAACTGGTCATGGAGAGTATAAGACAGGTCTGATCAACAATAAGTATAGCTGGACCCTTGAAAATCTGAGGATAGAAATTTTAAAAGACTCTGCTCAATTTTTTACAGATGCCTCAGTAAAAACATGGTTGGGAAATTATAAAGATGAGGTGGTTGGCAAGGTTGCAATATCTTACAATGAAAAAAATAATTTGATTACGATTCGGGTAGTTGACGCACCGTTCGAAATTGGAATTACATTATTTGGAAAAAGGGTAATTCTAAAAAAATTACAAATTGCAGATTATCTGACTACCCCTTTTGAGTTTGAGGGTCCTCTTACTTTTAAAAATGAATTGGAATTCAGTATGCCAGATGGCAGCATCAGAAAAATAGAAGCCAAACCCAGCCGTTGTAAGATTGAGATTATTCCTGATAAAATACAGGTTTCAACGAAAATCCAATACAGTCAAAAATAACTTGAATTGATTTCATCGAATGCAGTTGACAGACAGGCTATTTTGTGAGTACCTCTATCCCCATACTGTATAAAATAAAAGCATAAACATCAGATCTGGCTTCAATTACCTTAGAAACAGGCGTTCCTGCTCCATGTCCAGCATTGGTTTCTATTCTGATCATCAATGGATTTTCAGATTTTCCTTGTGCTTGTAAATGTGCTGCCAATTTGAAAGAGTGTGCCGGAACTACTCTATCATCATGATCTCCCGTTGTGATGAGTGTTGCCGGATATTTTACACCCGACTTAACATTGTGTACGGGAGAATATTGTAGCAGGTAATCCAGCATTTCTCTCGAATCATCGGCGGTTCCGTAATCATAAGCCCAGCCCGCTCCAGCTGTAAATTTGTGATATCGAAGCATATCCAAAACCCCTACTTCGGGTACTGCCACCTTAAACAGTTCTGGTTTTTGTGTCATGGCTGCAGCAACCAGCAAACCACCATTTGAACCGCCATTGATGGCTAAATAATCGGAGCTGCAATATTTTTCATTTATGAGATACTCCGCAGCGGCTATAAAATCGTCAAAAACATTTTGCTTTTGCATTTTGGTGCCGGCGTCATGCCATTTTTTCCCATATTCACCTCCTCCTCGCAGGTTAGCAACTGCATAAATGCCACCCATTTCCATCCATACAGCAGCGGAGGTGCTGAACGAGGGCGTAAGACTAACATTAAATCCACCATAGCCATACAGAATGGTCGGATTCTTACCATTCAATTTAAGGCCTTTTTTGTAAGTGATAATCATTGGAACTTTTGTTCCATCTTTTGATTGATAAAATACCTGTTTGGACTCATAATCCTTTGATTGAAAATCAATTTTAGGGGTCCAATACAATTCGGATTTACCTGATTTTATCTCTAATTTATATATCGAAGAAGGCGTGTTATAATTGGCAAAACTATAGTAAATTTCTGTCTCTGCCTTTTTACCACCAAAACCAGAAGCCGTACCAATGCCAGGCAACTCAATTTTTCTGATTAATTTACCCTCATAATCATACTGTTCTACTCTTGAAGTGGCATCTACCATATAATGTGCAAAAATATACCCACCACCTGTTGAGGGTTCTAAAACCTGTTCTTTTTCTACCACTAAATCCTTCCAGTTTTCAGGAGTTGGTTTTGACGCATCTACACTTACAATTTTTTGATTGGCTGCATCTTTATTGGTTACTATAATGAGTTTACTACCCACATTGTCGAGTACATAACTGTCATAATCGAATCCTTTCACGATTTGAACTATTGGCGCATTTTCTTTACTTAGGTCTTTAATATACAATTCATTACCTGAGGTAGATTCAGCTGCAGAGATAATGAGAAAACGATTGTCTTCTGTAACAGAGCCACCTACATAACGTCTTTTTTCAATATTGGCAGCTCCAAATATCAGTTTGTCTTCTTTTTGTTTTGTCCCTATTTTGTGAAAATACAGCTTATGCTGATCAGTTTTGGCAGAAAGTTCACTCCCTTTTGGTTTATCATAACTCGAGTAGAAAAACCCTTCATTCCCCTTCCAGGAAAGTCCGCTGAATTTAACATCAACTAAAGTCTCATCTATAACTTTTTTCGTCTCAGATTCAATGATAATTACCTTACGCCAATCACTACCTCCCTCCGAGATTTGATAAGCAGCCATTTTTCCGTCTTCAGAGAATTCTATGCCCGCCAGTGAGGTAGTACCATCATTTGAAAACTTATTCGGATCCAGAAAAACCTTTGCAGTTTCGCCCTGTTTTTGGCTATACATAACGTATTGATTTTGCAGACCATTATTTTTATAGAAATAGGTAACATCTCCCTCTTTGAATGGTGCACTTAATTTTTCAAAATTCCAGAGCTTAGAAAGGCGGTCTTTGATTTGTCCTCTATAAGGTATTTTGTTCAAATATTCGAAAGTGAACTCATTCTGGCGCTTTACCCAATCTTCTGTTTCCTTGCTGCGGTCATCTTCGAGCCAGCGATACGGATCTTTGATGATTTGACCAAAAAAAGTATCAGCACTCAGGCTATCTTTTCTCGTTTCGGGGTAGGTAAAACTCATTTTTTCTTTTTTAGATGGAAGGCAGGCATTTAGCATGAACAATACAAAGACAGCAATAATTATATTTTTCATAAAAGTTAAGATTTAAACGCTTGGTAAAAAAAGAACAGGTGTTGTCTATTCTAAGCACAAAATAAGCGAATCCTGTAACTATTCCATAGCTAAGCTCAAAAATTGCAGTTTTAAGATCCCAATACTTATTCATAAAAAAAGGCGTCCTTTAAGTAGACGCCTTTGATTTGTTATTGCATTTTAAAAACTTCCTTTTGGGGCTTTGTCAAACTTCCCTCTGGGTTTATAATTTCGGTTTTTTCTTCAGATTTTTCTTCTTTTTCCTTTGTATGGCCCCCTAAAATAGGTGCGATAGCCAAACCTACCAAACAAGTCAATTTGATCAAAATATTCATAGAAGGTCCGGAAGTGTCTTTGAATGGGTCACCAACAGTATCGCCTGTTACAGCTGCCTTGTGCGGTTCTGATTTTTTGTAGAAAATTTCTTTTTTACCATTCATTTCTATTTCAACACCTGCCTCAAAAGATTTTTTGGCATTGTCCCAGGCACCACCTGCATTATTTTGGAATAGAGCCCAAAGAACACCACTAACACAGACACCTGCCATATAACTACCCAATGACTCAGCTCCCATGGTAAAACCTATAATTAGGGGCATAAATATTGTGATTGCACCAGGCAACATCATTTCACGAAGTGCTGCTTTAGTAGAAATTTCAACACATTTACCATACTCTGGTGTTCCAGTACCTTCCAAAATACCCGGAATTTCTCTGAACTGGCGACGAACTTCCTCCACCATATCCATAGCAGCTTTACCAACAGAACTCATTGCTAAAGCTGAAAAAACAACCGGTACCATACCTCCAACAAAAAGAGCAGCGAGCACCTTTGCTTTGAAAATATTAATTCCATCAATTCCTGTAAATGTTACATAGGCAGCAAAAAGAGCAAGGGCAGTTAAAGCTGCAGAAGCTATGGCAAATCCTTTTCCGATAGCGGCTGTTGTGTTACCTACAGAGTCTAAAATATCTGTGCGCTCACGCACTTCTTTTGGTAATTCGCTCATTTCTGCAATACCACCGGCATTATCCGCAATCGGACCAAAGGCATCAATAGCCAACTGCATAGCGGTAGTTGCCATCATAGCAGAGGCTGCAATGGATACACCATAAAAACCAGCTAATTCATAAGAACCCCAAATAGCGCCTGCAAAAAGAATTATTGGTGCGAAAGTTGACATCATACCCAAAGAAAGACCGGCAATAATATTAGTTGCCGCACCTGTACCTGATTTTTGAATTACATCATTTACCGGTTTTGTACCTTTTCCTGTATAATATTCTGTAATAGCAGATATAACACCACCTACTGCCAATCCAATTATCACAGCGCCAAAAACATTATAATTACTAATTGTTCTCATGCCCTCACCGAAAAAGCTCATGTTGATATTTTCAGGCAACATCCAAATGATGGCACCAAAAGAAGCTATCGCGGTTAAAACAATTGACGACCAATTGCCCATATTCAAAGCAGATTGTACTTTTTTCTCATCAGCAGATCCATCATCCTTCACCTTTACAAAGAAAGTTCCAATGATGGAAAATAGGATTCCCATTCCGGCTATTAACATAGGAAGCAAGATAGGTCCTAGTCCACCAAAGCCATCCGCAGTATTCACCCCATTATCTCTGATGACATAATTTCCTAATACCATAGCTGCCAAAACAGTTGCAACATAGGATCCAAATAAGTCAGCACCCATACCTGCTACGTCTCCCACATTATCTCCTACATTATCTGCAATGGTAGCGGGATTACGAGGATCATCCTCCGGAATACCAGCTTCTACTTTTCCTACCAGGTCAGCTCCAACATCGGCTGCTTTGGTATAAATACCTCCACCTACACGAGCGAAAAGAGCAATGGATTCAGCTCCGAGAGAAAACCCTGCCAATGCCTCAAGTAAGATGGTCATATCTTCAACTGAAGTCCAAACGCCACCCATAAACCATACAAACAATAAGGCAAATAATGCACTTAATCCGAATACGGCCAGACCGGCAACACCTAGACCCATTACTGTTCCTCCACCAAAAGAAACCTGCAAGGCTTTTGAAAGGCTTGTTCTCGCTGCAGCTGTGGTACGAACATTCGCTTTTGTAGCGATTCTCATACCGATATTTCCTGCTGCTGCTGAAAAAACAGCTCCAATAACAAAAGCTACTACTATAAACCAATGTGATGTAGGTACCATGGCAGAAAGTACGCCTAAGGCAATTCCTGCAATCACTACAAATATGGCAAGAATTCGATATTCTGCATTTAAAAAAGCCATAGCTCCTTCTGCAATCTTATTGGCTATATCGGCCATTTTACCATCTCCTGCTTCTTGTTTTTTTACCCAGGAAGACAATATTGCCATATATACCAAGGCGATAAGCCCAAATAATGGCAGTATGTACACTAAATTTTGCATTGTAATTTTGGTTTAATTATAAAATAAAGTATTGTAAATCTTATAGATAAATCATTCCCATTTAGGAGATTAGTCATAAGCGACCGCAAAGTAAATGAAATTTAAATTTTTATCAAAATATTTAACAGCTCAATTCATCAGGATTCCTCATCCTGTTCTTGAATCAACAACTCTAAAATGTCTATGGCCGCCTTTGATATACTGGTCCCGGGCCCAAAAACACCTTTCACTCCAGCTTCGAATAAATAGGGATAATCCTGTGTTGGAATAACGCCGCCAGCCACAACTTTAATGTCTGCTCTGTTTAATTGTTGAAGTGCCTTGATCGTTTGAGGGACAAGGGTTTTATGCCCTCCTGCCAAAGATGACAAACCTAAAATATGAACATCATTTTCTGCTGCCTGCATGGCTGCTTCCTCTGGAGTTTGAAAGAGTGGACCCATATCCACGTCAAAGCCTAAATCGGCGAAAGAAGTAGCAATAATTTTTGCGCCCCTGTCATGGCCGTCTTGTCCTAATTTTGCAATCATAATACGAGGTCTTCTTCCCTCTCTTTTCGCAAAAAAATGGGCTAAATCCTTTGCCTTCATGAAAACTTCATTTTGTTGAATTTCTTTTGCATACACGCCGGAGATTGTCTGATTCACTGCTTTAAACCTGCCAAAGGACTCTTCCATTGCGAAGGAAATTTCTCCGAGGGTAGCTCTGTTTCTGGCAGCTTCCACGGCTAAGGCAAGCAGGTTTTTACTTGCATCAAGGCAGGCTTCTCTTATTTTATCCAAACAAGATCTTACTGCTACTTCCGAACGATTTTGCTTAAGCTTTATTAATTTTTCTATTTGCATTTCTCTCACTCTGTGATTGTCTACTTCCAGAATGTCAAAATCTTCTTTTTCTTCCGGGGAAAAAATATTGACGCCCACTATTTTATCCTTTGAACTATCAATTTTTGCTTGTTTTCTTGCAGCGGCCTCTTCAATACGCATTTTAGGAATACCTTTTTCTATGGCTTTAGACATGCCACCCCATTCTTTCACCTCTTCTAAATGTTTCCAGGCTTTCTGAACCAATTCTGCCGTTAGAAACTCAACCAGATAAGACCCTGCCCAAGGATCAATTACCTGTGTAATACCGCTTTCTTTTTGAATATAAATTTGAGTTTCTCTTGCAATTTTAGCAGAATAATCTGTAGGAAGAGCAATGGCTTCATCAAATGAATTGGTGTGCAAGGACTGGGTACCTCCCAAAACAGCAGCCATAGCCTCCACGGCGGTTCTTGCCACATTATTGTATGGATCCTGTTCTGTCAAACTCCATCCAGATGTTTGGCAGTGAGTACGGAGCATCAGCGATTTTTCATCCTTGGGTTGAAACTGAGAAACAAGTTTGGCCCAAAGTAGTCGCCCCGCCCTCAACTTTGCAATTTCAACAAAATGATTCATGCCAATGCCCCAAAAAAAAGATAGTCGAGGTGCAAAATCATCAATATCCAACCCTGCTGCCAAACCTGTTTCAATGTACTCCATTCCATCTGCAAGGGTGTAAGCCAACTCCAGATCTGCGGGAGCTCCTGCTTCGTGCATATGATATCCACTGATAGAAATTGAATTAAACTTAGGCATGTGTTGCGCCGTAAAGGCGAAAATATCAGCAATAATTCGCATGGAAGCCTGTGGTGGATAAATGTATGTATTCCGCACCATAAACTCCTTTAGAATATCATTCTGAATAGTTCCTGTCAGTTGATCGGGCCTAACGCCTTGTTCCTCTGCCGCTACAATATAGAAAGCCATAATGGGAATAACTGCACCGTTCATGGTCATTGATACAGACATTTGATCCAAAGGAATCTGATCAAAAAGTACTTTCATGTCTTCAACAGAATCAATAGCAACACCTGCTTTTCCAACATCACCTTGCACCCTTTCATGATCTGAGTCATATCCTCTGTGCGTTGCTAAATCAAAGGCTACAGATAAACCCTTTTGACCTGCTGCCAAATTCCTTCTGTAAAAAGCATTGCTTTCCTCCGCAGTTGAAAAACCAGCATACTGCCTGATGGTCCATGGCTGTAAGGCATACATACCCGGATATGGCCCCCCTATAAAAGGTGCCTTTCCTGCACCAAATCTGCTAAAATCAAAGACTTCCGTATCTTTTTCCTGATATCTGTTTTTAAGTTCCATTTGCTCTGCCGTTTCCAAAAGACGTTCAGCTTGGGTAGAACCTGAATTATATTTTGACTTTTTCAAAGGATTGATAGACTTGAAATTCATTTATTATCTCTTTTTTAAGGGACTAAAATTAAGCAATAGGAATGAAGTTTTATCCCATATTAAAATTTGATTTTTATCAATCTTTAAGAAATTGTAAAAAATAAAAACATAAAATACGTACCTTTGTTAATAAGATTTAGTCTAAATTACTTTAAACAAATGACCTTAGCTGATTGTCCTACCGGAGAAACCTTTATTTTAAATTCAGTTGAGCAAGTAGCGTTGAAGAACCGTCTTTTTGATTTGGGGATACGCCAGGGAAACTTTTACAAACTTATTACAAAAGCTCCTATGAAAGGCCCTTTGCTGATACAGGATTCAAAAACAAGCAATGCTTGGGCCATAAGATTTGACGATGCTCTTTTCATTCAAATTTGTTCCGAAAGTGCAAAAAGATAATTCATTTTTACAGTTTCTTTTGGTGGGAAACCCCAACGTTGGGAAAACTTCATTGTTCAACGCTCTTACTGGCTTAAATCAAAAAGTTGGCAACTTTCCTGGGGTTACTGTAGAAAAAAAGATGGGCAGAGTAGAACTTTCCCAAAATAAAAGGATTGAAATATTAGATTTGCCCGGAACATATAATTTATTTTCCCAATCTGCAGATGAGGCGCTGACAACTCAATATTTATTGGAGCATGCGCAAGATGAGCGTACTGGTATTTTGTTTGTGCTTGACGCCTTGCATTTGGAGCGAAGTTTACTGCTGTACAGCCAGATACAACAATTCTCTCTACCTATGATTGTAGTTATAACGAGATTGGATTTGGCTCAAAAACAAGGCCTAGAAATTGCTGTCCCTCAACTTTCGCAAAACCTGGGAAAAGAAATTTTTTCGGTTAACCCAAGAAAAACAAAAGGAATCTCCTCTTTGATTGAAAGAATGAATGAAGCCAACCCAGAGGGTCAAGAAAAGGATCGTGAATTTATCAATCTCTTGCATTCAAATCAATACGAACCTGACAGCCTGATTCATGATCAAATGTCTCGGGTTGCATGGATTAACCAAGCATTAGAGGGTATTATTCATTTCAATGAAAAGAAAAAAACAGATGTAGCCAAGACTTTAGATCGTTGGATTTTACATCCTGTAGCTGGTTATTTTATTTATGCCACTATTTTATTTATCATTTTTCAGTTGTTATTTCACGGCGCATCTTATCCAATGGGATGGATAGAACAGACTTTTTTACTGTTATGTCAATGGACAGCAAATCATTTACCAGAAAGCAAATTAACCAGCTTGTTTGTGGAGGGTATTTTAGGCGGATTGGGAGGTATCGTTATTTTCATTCCTCAAATGATTTTTCTCTTTGCCTTTATTTCATTTATGGAGGAAACCGGCTATATGTCGCGGGTTGTTTTTTTAATGGACAGACCGATGCGAGCTCTCGGATTGGACGGTAAAAGCATGGTACCCCTAATTTCGGCATCGGCTTGTGCCGTACCTGCTATTTTGGCGACCAGAGGAATTGAGGATAAAAAATCTCGTTTGATTACCATACTTGTTACACCATTTATTTCCTGTTCGGCTCGACTGCCTGTTTATATTATTCTCATTGGATTAATCATACCTTCAACACCGGTTTATGGCATACAATTACAGGGATTGACTTTATTTTTACTATATCTGCTGGGTATTCTTGCCGCTGCTTTCAGTTCTTTGGCGCTTCAATTTTTTATAAAAAAGGAAGATTCCTTGCCTTTTGTTATGGATATGCCTGGCTACCAATGGCCTAAATGGAAAAATCTTGTTATTGAAATATGGTTTAAAACAAAGGTTTTTCTTTGGGATGCTGGCAAAATTATTCTTTCATTATCTATCGTTTTATGGGTTTTGGCTAGTTACAGCCCCGATGATTTATATCAAAAGGAAAAACAAGAAAATAAACAAAGCAATGCCGCCGAAAAATTGGAGCAGAGTTATCTGGGAGTTATGGGCAAAACCATAGAACCGATCATACAACCACTTGGCTATGATTGGAAGATTGGAGTCGCCTTGATTTCTTCATTTGCGGCAAGAGAGGTTTTTGTTGGTACATTAGCTACCATTTACAATTTAGACGGAGATGAATCTCCTGAACGCTTAACCGATAGAATGCGACAAGAAACAAGATCAGACGGAAGTCCGGTTTTTAATTTTCCCACAGGGATATCCCTACTCTTGTTTTATGTTTTTTCCATGCAATGCATGAGTACCTTTGCAGTGGTAAGAAAAGAAACCAATACTTGGTTTTGGCCTTTTTTTCAACTCATTTTTATGTTTATTCTTGCTTATGGCAGTGCATTTTTAGCTTATCAATCCTTAACTGTATGATTGAAAACCTAATTATTATCCTCTTATTTCTGATTGCATGTCTGTATCTGTTCAGAAAATTTTTTTCTGTAAAGAACAAGTCTGCCTGTTCTCAATCTTGTGGAAAATGTCAAATAAATTCTGCAAAACAAAAAAGTGCATGACTAATCTTCGCTCACAGAATCGATTTCCTCAGGCTTCATTTCCTCTTCAGAGATAGCTTCTGCAGCTTTTATGTCCTCTGCCGTTGCCATTTTTGATATTATTCTTTTCAATCGAGACTCCAGATCCTGTAAAGTTTTATTCATATCAGCCAACTTTACTTTTTTGGAAGCCATTCGATCCATTACCATTTGAGCTTTTACCTCCCTGAGCTGGGTCTCTAGCTGAGATGGATTGGGTCCATTTATTTTTTTATTCTGAAAATCGAGTTCTTTTTCATCTCTTTTCACAGAGTCGTCCATTTTTTTTATGGCAGCGCTGAGACCTTCAATCCGCTTTTGTAAGCGCGTCTCGATGGCTTGTGCATTTTCAGTTTGGTGATTGTTTTTCTTTTCTCTTAGTTTTTTAAAGCCAGAATCAATCCTTGCCCAAAAATCATTCCGAGCTTGTTTGGTCAGTGTTGTGGTTTTCAAGGTGTTTTGGATATTTTTAAGTTTATTGAAAATCTTATTCCAATCTCCTTTCTCTGCTTCCAACGCTGTTTCCAATTCAACTATTGATTCCTCTATTTTTTGAGCCGCTTCCTGGGTTGCTGATTCGAATGCTTCGTTTTCTTTAGTTCGAAGTTCCTTTAATATTTCAAAAATATCATTCATCCTGGTTCTCAGGATCTGTGCATGTTCTTTAAACAAATTTTGTTCTTGGGTTTGTGCTGTGATTTTATTTTGAAATCCTTTCAATTCTTCCCATTTATTCTTGTCATATTTTGTTAACCCTTCAATGGTTTCCTGCAAATCATTCAATTCATTTTCATATGTTTTGAATAATTTAGTGGACAGTAATATAAATAGCCACTCGTTATGGGTTCTTTTCAAAATATCATCTTTATCTCCCAGGCTGTACATTTCTGGTAATTGAATGGGGCTGGCTGTCAGCTCCATATTCATATGCACATGATTTTCAGGAAAGGCGATAGCCTCAGCCCTTTTCCATTGGTGCATTAATTGTTCGAAAAGTTCCTCTTTGGCTTCTTCACCTTCAAAAATCCAAATATTCACACAGTTTACAACTGGATTTAACTCAAATGCAAAGATGGCTTTCTCGTCCAGCTCTGATTTTTTCCAACCCCACAAAACAAGTTTCGTTTTCATACGATAAAAGTTAGTTTTTTCATCTACAATCAAGTGCAAATTTAAAGGAATAATTGAGTTCCTTTAGCGATGTAAGCAATAATATTCATTGGAATTATAAATAAATACAAGCTTAGGGGTGTATCGAAAGCGCTTGATTTTGTTTCGTTGCTGCGTCTGTAAAACGGGCAAAATCCAAAGCAGAAATTCCATCTCTGCAAAATGGCAAAGGGTTAATTCTCTTTTTCTTATATAATAATTCATAGTGCAAATGAGGTGCCACACCGCCACTATCGCCAACTCGAGCTATGATCTGACCCTTTTTTACTGTTTGTCCGGGTTTTACTAAAATCTCAGATAGTTGGGCATATAAGGTCAAAAATTGATACCCATGGTCAATTGTAAGATATTTCCCATATCCATCCTTCCTATACTCTGTTTTTTGCACCTTACCATTTCCTGTCGCAAAAACTGCGGTTCCTACCTCAGCCCCAAAATCAATACCACCATGTACTCTTAAAATTTTGAATACAGGGTGCTTTCTATATCCAAATCCTGAAATGTACTCCTGTTTTTTAGAATCGTAGCGAATGGGTCTGATGGATGGTATATCACGAAGCATTTTTTCCCTGTCTTGAATACTGGCTAAAACCTCTGTTTGAATCTGTCTCAATTTTATCAGCTTCTGCCTCATCTGATACATTTTTTCAGAGATCTCTCCCACTAAGGCCTGGTCAGACAATTTTTTAATTCTTTCTTCTGTATTGGCTCTTTCTGAAAATCCTTCTTCTGGATTTAATTCCAATAATTGTCTATAAATGGCAGAATCTCTAACAGATAAGTTTTCCAAAGTTTTTTGCATCAGTACCAAATGCTCCTGCATTTCATTGTACTGCTTTTGCATTTCTAAAAGTTCTTGTCTTTGTTGTCTGAAGAGATCTGCCCTTTCTTGATTGATGAGATAAATGACAGTCGTAATTAATGACAAAATAAAAACAACCAGAAGCAGTTGAAACAGGAGTTGATTTTTCTTGCTTTTTACTTTCTCATACCGCAGGGTATTTTTGTCATATACATATTTAGTTTTCTTCATTTTCCAAAATTGAAATCAAGGGTTGTAAATCTTCTAAAATTCTTTTTTTGGCTTTTATAAACCACTTATGTTTTTCAAGTAAGTCCTGTTCTTCCATTGCCCATAACATCTCCTTTGAATTGGTGTTCAACAAATCACTCATAACCTGAACAGTCAATGGCTTGTGATCAGACTGTTCTTTTTTTTGCATTTGATCCAAAACAAAAATGGCATTGTTCAGTAATGCGAGTAATAGATCCAGATCATCAGATTCATTGTGAAGCGACTCAATTTCTGAATTAATATGTACTAACTCTTTCCAATCCATTTTTTTTCCAAAAGAAATTCTGCAATTTGAACAGCATTGGTAGCGGCTCCTTTTCTAAGATTATCCGCAACTATCCATAAATGTAATGCATTTTCCTGAGATTCATCCTTCCTGATTCTCCCAACATAAACTTGATCTGTACCAGCAACCTGTAATGGCATCGGATATTGATGTGCTGCGGGATTATCCAAGACAATAATTCCTTTTTGCCTCTGAAGCAGATTCCGGATATCTTCGATTTCGAATGCCTTTTCCAAACGTATATGTACAGATTCGGAATGCCCGCCCATGACTGGAACGCGAACAGCTGTTGCGGTAATTCCTACCTGATTCAGATTCATTATTTTCTGGGTTTCATTTACCAGTTTCATCTCTTCCTTGGTGTAGCCATTGTCTAAAAAAATATCGCATTGTGGTATACAGTTTTGGAAAATCGGATGTGGATAAGCCGGATCTGCCACCATTTCACCACTAATTTCTTGTTGGTATTGTTTGATCGCTTTTTGGCCTGTCCCTGTGATGGATTGATAAGTAGATACAATAATTTGTTTCAACCCATAGGCTTTGTGTATTGGATCCAAGGCTACCACCATTTGAATGGTTGAACAATTGGGATTGGCAATGATCTTATCTTCGGGTTTTACAACGGACATGTTGACTTCCGGAACGACAAGGGGTATTTCCTTATACATACGAAAGGCAGAGGAATTGTCGATCACAGTAATTCCTTTTTGGGCAAATCTGGGCGCCCATTCCAAAGAACAGGTGCCTCCGGCGGAAAACAAAGCCAGATCAGGATTTTTATCCATTGCCTCTTCTAATCCGCAAGTAACAAAGGAATTAGCTTTACAGTATATTACCTTACCTATTGATTTTTCAGAAGCAACCGGAATCAATTCTGTAAAGGGGAAATTACGCTCTTCCAATACTTTCAGCATTTCGGTACCTACCAAGCCTGTAGCACCCACAATTGCAATTTTCATAAATAATTATTCTAATTCATTATTAATTTTTTGATTCTCCTTGTGTCGATTTTGATCTCGGATTGTCCTTTTTTCCATAATTTGCTCCAAAGATTTTCCTAAATCAACACCTGTTTGATTAGCTAAGCAAATCAGCACAAATAATACATCACCCATTTCTTCTGCGAGATCTTGAGAGGCCCTAGATTCTAACTCTTTGGTTTTAAAAGATTGCTCTCCATAAATTCGAGCCATCAACCGGGCGACTTCTCCAACTTCTTCCATGAGAATTGCCGTGTTGGTCAACTCGTTAAAGTACCGAATACCAATAGTCTGTATCCATTGATCTACTTTTTTCTGTGCCTCAGCTATGGTCATTTATTTTGAATTTGACTTTTAAAAAATTCTAAGGTATCTCTGCAAGATTTTGCACTTGTACTTTTCCCTTCCAGCAAAAGTTGTTCCTGTTTTTGTATAAATTGTTCTACCCCATCTGTTTGTATAAACCAACGTTCTAGCGCCAGTTGTAGTTGATTCTGATACCAAAGGCTCGATTGTCTGAATCTGTTTATCTGTATAAAATCAAGGGATTGCTCTTTAAATTTTTGCGTCAATTGGTACATTTCCTGTAATCCGGTAGATTGCAAGGCCGAGCAAAGCAAAACATCTGGTTGCCAGTTACTTTCCTTTGCCGGCAAGTAATGTAGGGCATTTTTATAATAAAGAGCTGATTTTCGAGCCAATTCCCTGTGGGGTTCTTCGGATTTATTTATCAAAATCAAATCGGCCATTTCAACAATTCCTCTTTTAATACCCTGCAATTCATCACCTGCATTGGGTTGCAAAACAAGCGTAAAAAAATCAACCATGCCATGAACTGTTATTTCAGACTGACCCACCCCAACTGTTTCTATGATGATAAAGTCAAATCCTGCGGCTTCACACAAAAATATAGCCTCACGTGTTTTTGCGGCAACTCCTCCCAATGTATTTCCGGCAGGACTCGGTCGAATATAAACATTCTCATTCATAGACAGTTCCTGCATCCGGGTTTTATCTCCCAATATACTTCCTTTTGTCTTTTGTGAACTGGGATCAATTGCCAGAATTGCTACCTTGTGCCCCTCTGACAAGAGAACTTTCGTAAAACTTTCTATCAAACTACTTTTCCCTACACCTGGAGTTCCCGTGATGGCCATTCGAAAAGAATTTCCGCTGAATGGCATACATTTTTCAAGTATTTCCTCGGCTTGTTTTTGATGTTTTTCCAACTGACTCTCAACCAATGTGATGGCTCTGCTTAAAAGCACTCTGTCTCCAGATCTTATCGCATCAACATATGCTTGCGTATTGGGTTGTTTTGAATTTTCTATCCCCATTTTACCTCCATTGTAAGCCCCAGAATAAAAATAGTACTGCCATACTGGTCGAAAGAAAAATATAGGCTAAGGCTTCAAGAATTTGACCAGATTTTATGAGTTGTATCGTCTCAAAGGAAAAGGTTGAAAATGTACTGAACCCACCACAGAAACCAACTAATAAAAGCCATTTCAATTCTTTTGCCACTTGTACCGTATCGATTCTCTCTAATTGGGCATATATTAAGCCAAATAAAAAACAAGCCAACAAATTGCTAACAAATGTTGCCCAGGGGAAACCATTATGATACGGAATTAAATTCCCAATCATAAATCTTACCAGAGAACCAATTCCTCCGCCCAAAAAAATATAAATAAAACTCATTTTGCAAAATATATAGCTCCGTTACAAGACGACTTTTTAGCTCCCGTTACTGAGGAAAATGCATTCACTTGCTCTTCCCATCTAAGAATTCCTAAAACCGACATCAATAAAGCCTCCTTAAAATTAATGATTTCTTTATCAGGAATTACGGTTTCATATTGATTCTTTAACTTTTCTTTTATGACCTCCATCAAAAAGTTATGATGAACTCCGCCACCAGAAAATAAAATCTTTGGACTAAGGGGCAGAATCCTAACACTTTCCTTTATTTGTTCTAGTGCTCTTGCCAATTGCTCGGCAATATAATGTACTAGGGTATGCAACTTATCGGGTTGACTCGCATTGTGTTCCAAAAGTATTGGTATAAAAACCTTTTGAATCCATTGATTAGACATGGATTTGGGATATTTTTTCTGATGAAAATCCAGGTAGGATAATTTTTCAAGTAATTCAGGTAATAAATTTCCCTGAGATGCGATTATACCCCGATTATCGTATTCCAGGCCCATCTCCTGTGCGATTCGATTAAGCGGTTGATTCGCAGCAGCAAAATCAAAGGCAATCATTGATTTCGGGTTCAAATAAGAGATATTGGCAATGCCTCCTATATTGACAAAAAAATCAAACCCATCGAATAGATACTTGTCTGCAGCAATGGCTAAAGGTGCCCCTTCCCCTGAATGAGCCAAATCCTGCACCCTAAAGTCAGAAATAACCGTTTGTTCTAATATGGCGGCTAAAGAACCTCCGTTACCTATCTGTGAGGTGAATCGCCTGTCTGGATCATGAAACACAGTATGTCCATGAGATGCAACGAAATCGATCTGATTACAACCATTTTTTTTCATAAAGGTCTGAACCAGTTCAGCCATATAATATGAAAAATAAACATCGGTTTTGGCGTATATTTCAGCCGATTGTATGGGTAAAGATTCCAGCCTTTCTCTCCACATCTGACTGTAAGGAAGGGTTTCTGCAGACAACAACTCCCAATCACTGATACGATCCAACTCCCAGGTCATTTTACTCCAGGCAATATCAAGACCATCCAAAGAACTCCCCGACATCAACCCCAGGCTGTAATAAGTTTTCTTTTGATTCATAAAATACTGGATGGGTACCCTTTTTTTTGATACATAACCTCAATTAATGCTCTCTGAAAGGAAGAGGCTTCGTTAAAACAAATGTCAACATGAATGGGTAAAATAAAATATTCCAAATTGGTGTTTTGCCATTTTACGGCGTCTTTTTCTGTTGTCAACAAAATCGGATGGGAATGATTTTCCTTGAATTTATTCCAACTATTTTCAATCAGGTCTATTTTATTTTTATCGTAATGCTGATGGTCTTTCCAGGAAAGATGCTCCAAATAAGACACTCTAGACCTCAAATAATCATAAAGAACCCTATCTTCGGCAATACCGCTAACCAAGAGTACTTGTTTATTTCCTAATTGCTCTTTATCGATGTAGTCTCCTGCCTGGTTATAAGGATTCCCATAAATCATCGTAGAAAAAAATACTCTTTGTCCTTTTCTAGGTTGAATCTTCCTGATCCATTGTTTTGCATCTTCTTGATCGATTGTCTCAGGACATTTGGTTACCACTATAATTTGAGCTCTTTCACTATTGAATGCAAATTCTCTTAAATTCCCGGCAGGAAGAGGCAAATCAGAAAAAAAAGGTTGTTGGTAGGTAGTTAAAAGAATATAAAAGTCTGCCCTCAGCTGAAAGTGTTGCATAGCATCATCCAGAATAACCAGTTGTGTATGTGGATTAATTCTAACGATTTGTTCTAAACCTTTACATCTGTTTTCAGAGACATAGAAGGGAATATCAGGAAATTTTTTTGCCATTTGCAAGGGTTCATCTCCGGATAATTCGGCGGAATCTTCCCAATTTATTTGTAAAAACCCCTTCGACTTTCTGCCATAGCCCCTACTCAAGACAGCCAGATTATGATAATGTCCTAAATGTTGAACTATATATTCCACATGTGGAGTTTTCCCAGTACCCCCTATACTTAAATTTCCCACTACGATGGTGGCCACTTCAAATCTTTTTGATTGTAAGTAACCCCATTTGTATAATAGCTTATAAATTTCCACAAAAAAAGCATAGACCAGGGCTAAAGGCCAAAGCAGTTTCAAAAGCTGTTTGTATCCTTTGCTCTTCATCATTTATTTTATCATTTCTGGAAATAATCTAAGCATATCGGACTCTTCTGCTTTACAGATTCCTCTTTCCGTGATGAGACCTGTTACGAGTCTTGCCGGGGTCACATCAAAACCATAATTTTTTGCCCCTGTATTTTCTGGGCAAATCCTAACCTTATCGAATTGATGATTCGAATTCAATCCATAAACAAATCTAACTTCATCTGGATTTCTCTCTTCTATGGGAATTTCCTGTATTCCATCATAAATATTCCAATCAATTGTGGTGGAAGGGAGAGCAACATAAAAAGGAATCTGATTATCTTTTGCTGCCAATGCTTTTAAATAGGTTCCAATCTTATTGGCCACATCTCCTTTTCTAGTGGTTCGGTCTGTTCCCACGAGCACCAAATCAACCATTTTATGCTGCATGAGGTGTCCGCCTGTGTTATCTACTATTAATGTATGGGGAACCTTATGTCTTTCCAGTTCCCAGGCAGTCAGATTGGCTCCTTGATTTCTTGGTCTCGTTTCATCAACCCAAACATGCAGATCAATTCCTTTATCCAAAGCCTGGTAGATGGGTGAACTTATGGTACCCCATTGGATACAGCCCATCATTCCGGCATTGCAATGGGTCAATATATGTACCGTTTGACCTCCCTTCTGCTTACTTATTGTTTCAATCAAGGGTAAACCAGCTCTACCAATTTGATAGCAAATTTCAATATCCTCTTCAACAAGTTGATTTGCTATTTGTAATGTAGCCTGAATATATTCCTCTTTGTTGGTACAGGTTTGAATGGCTTCCATAACCCGGTCCAAGCAAATAAATAAATTCACTGCTGTTGGCCTGGAATCCTTCAATTTATGGCAAGCGGAAAGAAGATCCATTTGAGGTTCAAGTTCATTAGCTTCCTTGGCGGCAAACCACATTCCATAAGCAGCAGTAACCCCTATAAGAGGAGCACCCCTGACAATCATCTGTACGATAACCTGATATACATCTTCCAGACTACGGAGCTCTACAACAGTTTCCTCATGGGGTAATCTGGTCTGATCAATGACAAAAAGCCTTTGATTTTCATCGAGCCAAATTGTTCTTAATGGCTGGGGAAATGGAATTCTATTCATGTATGTATTAATCTGTCTACTTCAAAAAAATCTTTTGCCATCAGATGTTTACTCTCTGCTTTTGTTCCAGGCCTTATTAATTTAATCGTATGCATTCCCACCTGCTTAGCAGCATCTAGTTCTTCTTCAATATCAGAGAGAAAAAGAGTTTCAGCAGCTTCTGCATGCATTTGATTTAATATCTGTTGATAAGAATCTGCCTGTCTTTTATGACCGATGGCCGTATCAAAATTAAAATCAAAAAAAGGATTTAAGTTCCCGTCTTTTGAAAACCCAAATAATAATTTTTGTGCAGTTACAGAACCGGATGAATAAACGGCCAATCTGATTTTTTGATCTTGCCACAAGGCTAAATTAGGAGAGACATCAGGATAAACATCCCCTTGAATCAAACCATTTTCATAAGCCGAAGACCAGACGATACCTTGCAGGGTTTTCAATGCCGGGTGCTTTCGATCCGATTTACACCACAAATACAGGTAGCTGTAAACCTCTGCAGGTTCCAATTTTTTAGCTTCTTCTTCCCATACTGTTTGAATTGCCTGTTCAAAAGCTGAAATCACAAGCGGATCCTTTTCTTTTTCTTTCAGACTATCCATATTTTCCAAAAAAAATGGAAACAGCACATCAAAAACAAAGGAAATTGAAGTTGTTGTACCTTCGATATCTGTTATAATCGTTTTAATAGGTCCTATTCTTTGATCCATTTTTTTAATTTTTCTGTCATGAGCGTTTGCATATTGCCTTCACTGTCACTATATATTAAATATGCTTCTATCTGCTGCTCTTGAATTAACTTCCATGCCTTTTCTTTTCCCATTGCCATGCAGGCAGTTGCGATTGCGTCAGCAATCGAACATTCTTTCGTAAAAATAGAAACACTCAGTAATTCATTCTTTTCCGGAAAACCAGTAAAAGGATTCAATGTATGTGCATATTTTAGCTTCCCATCCGTTTTAAAATTTCTATAATTCCCGGAAGTAGCCAGGCTCATTTCATTCAACTCCGTAATCACTTGTATATCATCTTTTTCAACACCTTCGCGGGGTGTGTTAATTCCTATAATCCATCCGTATTTTTTATTCTGCTTACCCCGGCATCTAATTTCTCCACCCATTTCAACCATATAATTTTGAATGCCCTTTTTTTCTAGAAATAATCCAATCAGATCAGCTGCATAACCTGGTGCTATTGCATTGAACACCAATTGTATTTTTTTATCTTTTTTACAAATCAATTTACCGTTTTCTGACTCAGTTACTGAGATTTCATTCATCTTGCAAAATTGTAATAGACTATCAATCGTTTTTTGATTGGGCTCTTTCACCATTTCCTTATTCTTTGATCCAAAACCCCAATATTCGATCAATGGCATGAGTGTAGGATTAAAATAACCTTGACTCATTTTATGTATCTGAATGGATTTCTCCAATAAGTCAAGGAGAAATGCTGGCTCCTGATTTGAAACAAAAATGCAGGAATCTGATTGATTTAATTTGACAATACGAGAATCTTCCCTGTAGGTAGAAAGTTCTTTATCAAAGATAAGCAATAGGCTATCTACCTCCTTGGATAAATTCCTAGATAAACTATCTTTATAAGAAATTTTAAAAGTACTCCCCATCGCCTGGCCCGACCATTCAATCAATTTATCATTGGTTTTCGACTCTTTACAAGAGAGTAAAAAAAAACAAAAAGAAAAGAATAAAAATTTAGTTAGTACGGAAGGCATAAGGCAATTTAATATTCATTTTTTGCACAATCTGCAAGGAATCATTATTTGAAAAATCAATATCCTTTAATACTTCATATAAGTCAATTGAAAGGCTTAGACTATTGTTCTGTCCTTCTTTTACTTCCAGAGAAACAGGTAAAACAAAGGTATAGGATTGATTTGTTCTAAAAATTTTAGTCGTTTGATTGTTTGGCAAATATACTTCAAACCAGCTGCTCAAATATTTTGAATCAAAATACATTTCGCTGTTCGTGTGCAGCGGGTGGATATTTGAAACTACAGAATTTGGATTAATCGATTGAGCCAAATTATTGAGCCCCAGAGAAAACTGTATTTGTTTATAATTCCCAATACGAGTAAATGGCCCTGGAATTACATTCAAGGTTGACGGTTTGTAAATCTGAAAATCGTTTACAAACCAAACAGACTGATTTTGACTTTCCAACAAAATACTATCCTGAATGGGATATGAAATACCATTACTATCAATCAATCGAAAATCGTGTAATAACAATTGTACATTCTTTAGTTGAAAGGGGTTGCCCGCTGAATCAGCATAGACATTTAAAAATTGAAAGGGACTTCCTTGTACATCTGATACAGCAGTACATCCAACTTGCAACTGATAATAGCTACAACAACAATCGACATCTGCTTCTGCATCAAAATTTTGAGCCAATGGAGATTTACATCCTTCTTTGGTGTTGCAAGAGCAGATAGAAAGGACAAATAAGTAAATGTACAAACTGTTACATAGTTTCATTCTATTCAACTCTTACCTTATGTACAACCTGGTACCCTTTTGATTCAACCTGTACAAAATACAAGCCCTTTGCATCCATATTCAATTGCAACTGTTCAATTTTTGCCGCGCTTGCTTCCATCGTTTTATTGTAAAGTTCCTGCCCCATAGCATTGTACACTTTGATGCGGACTTCAGATTCTTTCTCAGTTTCTATGTCCAGATAAAAACTACCAGCATTTGGATTAGGATAGATAGATGAACTAAAGCTGTGAGTAGATTCATTTTCAATGGATGTTATCGTACAAGTATTGGTCATATTATCATCAATATTTGCTTTTGTCGGGCCTACAATAAATGGATAATGTATAAAGTTTCCAAATTCAGATTCAAAATCTCTGACAGGTACATAAATACCAAATTGAGGTATAAATCTTGAAATGCGAATTAACCCGGACCCCGCAGCAGGATCAGCCCAATATCTTAATCCATCTTTACCTGTATCCGTAACTTTTAGTGTGTAACAACCTCTTGGCAAACCTATTCTATCCAAATAAGTTGTATTTGCTGTAAGGCTGGTTGCTACTCTCTGAAAAACTACCTGCCCATCACCATTTAATAATTGATAACCAGTCTCTGTTCCATAATTATTGGTTCTCAACTCAACGAACATAGTATCAAAATTGTGAATATTGGGTGTATTGTAATTTGACCATAGCGAATTATTAAATGTGTATTCATCATTCTGACCATTTACTGAAAGAATTTCAACATAAAATTTTTGGTTGCTAAAGTCAGCATTCACCCAATTGATATTAGGTAATTCGATGTCTGCTTTTTGCAAAAATGAAAGGTTACCATTCCAGGTGTACTGACAGGCACTTGCTCCTTCAACTCTGTATAAAAAAGTAATGGAACTGATGTTGTTGGCACCTGTATTTTGTACTTTTACCTTAGGTTGGGCACAAATAGGATTATATCTGCTATGTTGAAAATCTGTTGTGGGTGCTAAAATCTCTAACAGATAAGCGTCGTTCTGAAATTGAATAGGGCCATAGGTTACAATTCTTGCATTTACTGTATAGGACGGCGCTTGATTTCCAGTCCAATTATAATTTTGCAGATTAAAATCTATCGCATTCGCACCGACGTTCAATTGATTTCCAACTTCAAACTCGTCAGTAAAAGCCTTTTCGCCCGGACACCAGTTTGCCCTGTCATAAATCCAGGTTCCCCCTTGAGGATAGGTGGGGTTTGAACCACAATCATCTCGCCAAATATTCGCTGTGCCTGCATTATTTCCATTAACATTAACATTATAATTTCTTATGCAAAACTCTGCGCAATTCACATTATTATCAAAACCGTGTCCTGTAATGGTTGAGAAAACGCGGGCACCTGTAAAACCTGAGGGTATCTGTATCGATTTTGCATTAAAAAATCCTGACTCGAAGGAGGCAGAGTTACTATATCCTGCATCTCCTTTGTAAATATTGTGAACTGAAAGAACTTCTCTTGTGGGAGTTCCTTCAATAAAAACAAATTTCAGACTTACACTAAAGCCACTGCTCCAGCCTGAGTAAAAGGCACGAATCAAAACAGAATCCTGCATCAAATGCTTGAGATCAGTAACATCAAAAATATACTCTCTTGTCCAGGTATTTTGCAACTGACTGCCGTAAGGTGTTATTACTCTACCTAATTCAAATGGATCGAGGACTTCGTACACATTCCATACAGAATCTACAACCAATGGTGCCGAAGAAATAGTATCAACTCTAACAAAACTAGAATCAAAATTTCCAGTTCTGTGCATTAAAAACATTTGCGTTGTATAATCCCAATCACTACAACCTCCTGTTGCGCAACCCATTGTATAATGCATCCAAACTTTTCTGTACACCTTGGTACTGTCTGTCGGAAAAACGCCTACTCTGTCATAATTGGCATACCATGTCATGTCAACATTTTGGTGCACATAAACTACAGTTGTATCACCTTCAATGGCTTTTACCAGAAAGGGTGCTAAAATTGCGATAAGTAAAAATATATTCTTCATTAGAGTTTGCTTTAAATCAAAGATAAGTTTTTTTCCATGATTCATATAAAAAAAAGCACCCGAATCGGGTGCTCTTCATATCTGATAAAGTAGGCTCTTTTAGGCTTCTAAAGCAGCAGCTCCACCTACAATTTCACCTAATTCTGTTGTGATAGCTTCCTGTCTTGCTTTGTTGTAGTTGATACGCAACTCTTTTAACAATTCTTCGGCATTATCTGTTGCCTTATCCATAGCGGTCATCCTGGCGCCATGTTCAGAAGCAGTGCTGTCAAGTATGGTTTTATGAAATTGAGTTTTGAGTACTGCGGGTATCAAATGCGCTAAAAGTTCTTCTTTTTGTGGTTCAAAGATAAAATCGCTGTCGAATGCAGTTTCTACAGTTTTTTCAGACTTTTGAAGTGGTAAAAACGCTTCAACTTCATAATCCTGCATGGCTGCATTTCTAAATCGAGCATAGGCAATTTCTACAGCATCAAACTCTTCATGAACAAAAGAATTCATAAGTCTTTCAGCTATGGGCATGGAATCGTTTGAGCTAAATTCCTTTCCTACCAATTCCACATAGTCTGTGATACAGTGAGCATTAGGAAATCTCTTAGCTAAAACATCTTTTCCCTTTTTGCCAATAAATAAAAAAGTGAGTTGCCCTTGCTGATATTGTTCCTGATATTTTGTATCAATAATAGCTTTAGCTGCTTTAATTACATTCGTATTGAATGCACCGCACAAACCTCTATTTGATGTAATTACAACAATGCAAACTTTTTTAACAACTCTTTCAGTTCCAAATACAGAGGCATCGTCATCATCCTGCATTGTAGATACGATATTTGAAAGGATGGCATTCAATTTCTGAGAATAGGGTCTCAATTGAAGAACAGCCTGTTGAGCCTTTCTCAATTTTGATGCTGCAACCAACTTCATTGCCTTTGTAATTTGCTGGGTTGAAATTACAGACTGTATTCTATCACGTACTTCTTTAAGATTTGCCATAAAAAGGGCTGATTAAGATTTTAGTTGATCAGAAAGTCTTTTAGCAATTTGCTCAACGATAGTTAAATCAGCATCGTCAAGTTTACCTTTTCTGAAATTTTCTAGAATATGATTGTGAGAATTCTCAAGTTCAAAATAAAATAATTTTTCAAATTCTTTAACCTTAGCAACAGGAACCTCTCTCAACAAACCCTTGGTTCCACAATAAATAATAGCTACTTGTTTTTCTACAGAAACTGGAGAATACTGAGCTTGTTTTAGAATTTCAACATTTCTGGAGCCTTTATCCAAAACAAATTTTGTAGCAGCATCCAAATCAGATCCAAATTTAGCAAAGGCTTCCAATTCTCTGTATTGGGCTTGATCCAACTTTAGGGTACCAGAAACTTTTTTCATAGATTTAATCTGAGCAGAACCTCCTACACGAGAAACAGAGATACCCACATTGATGGCAGGTCTAACACCCGCATTGAAAAGGTTGGATTCCAAAAATATTTGTCCGTCTGTAATAGATATTACATTGGTAGGAATATAGGCAGAAACGTCAGCAGCCTGTGTTTCGATTATAGGCAAGGCAGTAAGTGATCCACCACCTTTCACTAAAGGTTCTCCGTTGGCATCTTTAGCATTTTTCAAAGATTCAGGCAAATCATTCATTCCTCTTGCGATTTCATCATTTGCAATTACTTTGGCCGCACGCTCCAACAAACGAGAGTGAAGGTAGAATACATCACCTGGATATGCTTCACGTCCCGGAGGTCTGCGTAATAGCAAAGAAACTTCACGATAAGCAACAGCCTGCTTGGAAAGATCATCATATATTATCAAGGCAGGGCGACCAGAATCTCTGAAAAATTCACCAATAGCCGCGCCGGCAAAAGGAGCGTAAAATTGCAAAGGTGCTGGATCAGAAGCAGAGGCAGAGACTATAATTGTATAAGGTAGGGCACCATTTTCTTCAAATATTTTGGAAACCATGGCAACTGTAGAAGCCTTTTGACCTACAGCAACATAGATACAGAAAACAGGTTCTCCTCTGTCATAAAATTCCTTTTGATTAAGAATTGTATCGATAGCAATTGCCGTTTTACCTGTTTGACGGTCACCAATGATCAACTCACGTTGACCTCTTCCGATCGGAATCATTGCATCAATTGCTTTGATACCTGTCTGCAAAGGTTCGTTTACCGGTTGACGGAAAATTACACCAGGAGCTTTTCTCTCCAGAGGCATGGCATAAGTTGGTCCAGAAACAGGTCCTTTGCCATCGATAGGTTGACCTAAAGGATTTACTACACGTCCCAACAATCCTTCTCCTGCTTCAACAGAAGCGATTTTACCTGTTCTTTTCACCTTATCACCCTCTTTGATTTTTTCTGAAGGGCCCATGAGTACAAGACCTACATTATCTTCTTCCAAGTTTAATGCAATGGCTTGAATTCCTGTTGCTGTAAATTCAACAAGTTCACCTGCAGCTACATTCGATAACCCGTAAACGCGGGCAATACCATCACCTACTTCGAGTACAGTACCTTCCTGTTCTAAGGTAGCTCCAGTACCGAAACCTGTAATTTGTTCTTTGAGGATTGCGGAAATTTCATCCGGTCTTACGTCAACCATATGTTAAAATTTTTTATTGTAAAGATTTTCTGAAAATTTGTTTTTGAGTCGATCTAATTTACTTTTAACGCTAGCGTTGTAAACCATATCTTTATACTGTAAAATAAACCCACCTAATAATTCAGGATTTATCTGTTCTTTTAATTCAATATCTTTTGAAATCAGTCCTTTTTCTTGAAAAGCTTGCAAAATGGCATCTTTTTGTTCTTTTTTCAAAACAAAGGCCGATGTAAGCGTAAGAGTTGAGATATTGTTTTCTTCCTGATAAAGAACAATAAAAATTCTACAGATATCATTTAAAAATGCCTCTCTGTTGTGTTCTACCATAACCATGAGAGTGTTCAAAGTAATTTTTTGAACCTTACCCTTGAAGATTTTATCAAATATTCCTTCTTTGACATCCTCTTTAATCAAAGGATTTTTCATTGTAGATGCAAAATCAGGAAGTTCATTCACCTGTTTTACATATTGAATATCTTGAAATACCTCTGCTAATTTACCTTCACTTTTGGCAAGATCAAAAAGCGACTTAGCGTAACGGCTGGCTATTCTTGAAACAGACATAATCTGTGGCTTTTAGTTTAATTTAGATTTTTTTAGTTCGTCTAACTGATGGTTTATAAAATCATCATGATTGGACGTTAGCTCCCTGCTAAGAATATTTTGAGCGATATCAACTGCCATTTTACCTACTTCATTAAGCAAAGTTACTTCCATTTCCTTCTTTCTATTGTTAATTTCAACTCTGGCAGCCTCTAAAATTTGTTTTGAAGTTTCTTCTGCTCTGAATTTTGATTCTTCCAGAATTTTATCACGCAAAGAATTGGCTTCAGCAATAATTCTGCTGCGATCTTCAGCGGCTTGCTTTTCCATATTTTTTTGTGTTTCAGCCAACTGTGCCAATTCTTTCCTAGCCTGAGCTGCCTGATCAAGGGCAGTTTGTATATCAGATTCACGTTGTTTTAAAGCTGATTTTATGGTCTTAAAAAAAGATCCCAATACAGCCCAAACTAAAATGAAAATAATACTTGTCCAGAAAAGCAAACCAAAACTTGGATTCATTACTGAAAACTCACTAAGCAATAACATAGTTTAATTTTTTTTGAATTAAAAAAAACCCAACCCAACCAACCGTTGGGTTGGAATTTCATTTTACTTGATTAAAGCTACTACGATAGCAAAAAGTGCTGCACCTTCAACCAACGCTGCTGCAATAATCATACTCGTACGGATGTCACCAACAGCTTTAGGTTGACGAGAAATACCTTCCATAGCTTTTCCGCCAATCTGACCGATACCAATTCCGGCTCCGATAACTGCTAATCCTGCTCCAATTGCTGAATACATGTTGTAATGATTTTGAAATTAAAAAATGATATAGTTCTTTATATAAATAACAATTAATGATGGGCGTGATCTCCTTCGTGATGATGCTCTTCAACTGCAGTTCCAATATACAAGGCCGACAATAAGGTGAAGATAAAAGCCTGCAGAAAAGCAACAAATAATTCAAGAAAATTCATTGCAAATACAAAAGGAACCGCAACCGCAGCTCCTGCAGCAGCGCCTGCCATATTCTCACCCAAATTACCAAAGACAAAAATCAGACTTACCAAACTCAAAATAATAATGTGACCTGCAGTAATATTGGCAAATAAACGAATAAAAAGAGTAACAGGCTTGATAAAAATACCTACAATTTCTATTGGAGTGAGTATCAACAATATCGGCTTGGGTACCCCAGGCATCGCAAAAATGTGCCCCCAGTACCCTTTGTTACCACTTAGGTTGGTCATCAAAAAAGTAAAGAATGCCAAAACCATGGTCACGCCTAAATTTCCTGTTATGTTTGAACTTCCAGGGAAAAAAGGTATTAATCCCAATAAATTAGATACCAAAATAAAAAAGAAAATAGTCATCAAAAAAGGAAAGTATTTTTCCCATTTTACTCCCACACTGGGCTTTATAACTTCATCCTTCATAAATTCAATCACAGGTTCCAATAAAGACTGAATTCCTTTGGGTGCTTTACCCACTCTATTCTTGTATGCATTGCTTACAATTCCAAATATCAGAATTAGCAAAAACATAGCTAAAAACATGGAAAACACATTTTTGGTAATTGAAAAATCATACCAACTTGAAATTTTTTGAAGCGCTGAGGCTGCTTCCATTTCATATACTACTTCTCCTACCTTAAACTGATGGGCATGATGTGATGCTTCATGAGCCTCATCTTTCGATTTCTTTTCCCCTGTTTCGTGACTGTTGTGCGCATGATGCTCTGGTTCTTCAATATTTTGCGTACCCGCCGGAGAATTACCATTCTTGTCAACCAATCTCATTAATTGGTCGTGATACAGAAAATATCCTTGTATTGCCTTTTTGCTTCTGTGCAGGTTTTTGTCATATTCAAAGTCTGAAGACAGAGCAAAGAAGAAGTTACCTTCAGCATAAGTTATACAAGGTAAGGGCAGATAATAATCTCCTACCAGATGAAACTGATGTGCATCGCCAATGTGGTGCATGACCTCTGGGGTTGGGTCATAACCCTTAGTTGGATTAGGTTCAGACGCAAATAAGCTATTTTGAAAGAAAATGGAAGCGATTAAAAACGCAAAAATTCTCAAATGCTGCCTAGAAGACATATACTACTTTTTTATTTTGGGGCAAAGATACTTACTTTCGATTAAAAACAAAACTATTTTTTGATTTTGAATTTGTAGCTTTGAAATTAAATTGGTTCATTCAAACCATTGCCTCATGGAAGTTTTTACAAAATATCAACTGGCTCTTCGCAACGGGCAAGATCGTGAAGAAATTTGGATTGCCTACAAAGGCTTAATCTATGATGTAACGGAAAGTAGATTGTGGAAAAACGGCAAGCACTATGAACATTGGGCTGGCCAGGACTTAACAGAAGAATTGGTAAAGGCTCCACATACCGAATTGGTATTTCAAAAATTTAAAGTAGTAGGTTCTTTAAAACAATAAAAGCCAAAAATTGGCTTTTATTGTTTGATGTTTTCCTCCGATTGAACATAGAAGGTGTTAGACTTTTTCTTTTTTAGGTGCATTTCATATCCTAAATTTCTATTTCCATACCAGCTTCCATTTCCCCTACAAGCTTTTCTCTTTTTAAAAACGGCCTGGGTACAAGAACTAGCAAAAAAAGAAATGATACCAATGCAAAAAATCAGCGTAGAAAATTTTTTCATTCCATTAAGTTTAATGCTTACGAACTATTACGTAAGACAAAATAAGAAAGTTTCATTAAAATATAAAACTTTAATGATTTTCTTGAAGTTTTTGCTGTCTGGCATAGGTTGCAACTGCTGTAAGGGAAGCAGCAGATGGTTTTGCCGATGCCTGATCAATAGAACCTAATGTTTCTTTTAAAACCTGCCATTCTTTCTCCAGTATGGCGTCTGTTTTTAAATCTGCCTCAAACTGCATTTTTTCTTGAGAACTCATTTCATTGTAATAGTAAGCTAAAACTCGTTGGGTATACATTTCTTGATTCATATCTATGATTTAAATTCAAAAATAAAATTCTGTCATACCATATAAACGCAAAGGTCTAGGATTATATTGCCTAGACCTTTCATTATTTTTAAAATTTTATTTTGGTAGCTTACTCAATTCTTGACCAAGTCTGTGTTCTGTAAAACATAGCAAGCCAACCTCTTACTTTCAAAGTATTCTTATCCTCCAACCACATAGTACAATCATAAGTTTTACCCGATTTAGGATCTAAAATTTTACCCTGAGCATAACGACTTGATTCTTTTTTCATGCCCCAAATAATTGTCATACCATTTACTTTTTTTCCTTTTTTGTCCCCTGGACAAACATCACAATTAGGATCCAAATCATTGGCGGGTCTGTTTAACAGTTGAACGATCTTGCCATAATACACACCCTTGTCCTGCCAAACTTTTACATGTGATTTAGCCTTTCCTGTTTCGTCATCGATAGTTTTCCAAACACCTTCACAGGTTTTTCCGTCTACGGTTACTTGTGCCCAAAGATTTCCCAAAGAAATGATGGCAACGAAAAATGAAAAGATAATTTTATTCATGAGTTAAAATTTAATGGTTATCAATAAAAGTAAAACTATTATTTATTTTGAAATTTCTATAATCAATTGTTGGTTTATATCAATTTTACTATCTGCTAAACTATTCAATTCCTGTAATACACTGATGCTGATTCCATACTTTTTTGCGATCATCATCAAAGTTTCTCCTTGTTTGACCTTATGTATTTTAATATTGTATCCGTTTTTTTCGTCTTTTTTCCAGCTTGGATTGTCATCAGTAGAAATCTCTGTTGCTTTAATTTTTAACCATTGACCTTTCTTTAAAGCTGCATTTTCTAATTGATTTATTTTCATCAATACATCTACTGTTGTATTGTATTTTTTCGCAATTTGATAGAGGTTATCACCTTCAACTACTTGATGCATATCCTTTTTTACCTGAGAACTATCTGTTGGCTGACCCGAAGACAATGTCCCCAATTGTGGCATGGAATCTTTTTCAGTAAAAATATCTTTGCTCTTACAATATTCTTTCAAAAACTCATCTAAGGGAATTTCATTAACCCGCACCAAAGTGATTGTACCTTCTTCCCCTGTAATTTTGGAGATTCCCAATCCTTCCAGATAATAAATATCCCTTATGATACGTGGTTGTTTCCGATCGAAAGCTCTGAATTGAAAAATAGAATAACATTTGAATTTGAGTAAGGACTGGTATAAAACTCGCCCACCCGTTGAATCCAGATTCAACCCTTGATCAGACAAATTCTTCTTAAAATCAAAAAACAGCTGTTCTGACCTGAAATGAATTTGTTTGTTGGTATCCTTGATCTGGTAGCCTTTTTTGGCTGTGTAAACTCTGTATACTTTTTTTGTTTTATCATAAACGGCCCATTTCACTATTAAAGAGCCATTATTTACATTCTGCAAGAAATTTTCATCTACCTCAGTTTTGTTGTCACAAGTGATAAATCCCTCCGACAACTCAGTGGTTTCGTCCAGATACACAGCTTGTTTAATCACTGTAAAAACAAAAGATTTTCCCTCCTCTGTTTTAAGGACGAATTCCCAATATCCCTGTTCTTTAACTTCCTTACTCAACTCATAGTCTAAAAAATGCATACAATTGGGATCGAAAAGAATAAATTTTTCCTCTTGAGCCTGCAATGAAGAAACAACCAAAAGCAGCGCGGTACTAAAAATAAATGCGATTTTCCTCATAAGGTAAACTTTATAATGTTTTTATTAGTAAAATAATACCGGACAATATCAGTGCCAAACCAATCAACTTTCTTGAAATTTGAACATATTTTTCAGTGATATAATTTCTGATTTGAGCAGCGCCGTACACTTTTATCAAATCGGTAAGCACAACCACAAGTAAAATGACCCCCAAAAATAAAATGGCTTGTCTTCCGGAAATGCCTCGGGTAATCAGCGATGTCATCATAGATAACCAAAAAAAAACAGGAAAGGGCGTTAGGGTGTTGATCAGAAAACCCTTAATAAAATTAACACTGTATTCTTTTTTTGAAACAGATGGTTTCCAACTTGCTTTTTTAATGATTAAAAAAAACCCTAAAACAGAAATAAACAAAGCGCCACTCATACCCAAAAACAATCTAAACTGTTGCATGGATACACTATCCTGCAAAGAGTAAACCAGGGCTTCCCAGCCAAATAAAACAAATAGGATATAGAAAACATCACTCAGCCATTGTCCGGCAACCAAAGCACAGGCGGATCCCACCCCTTCATCCAAAGCCGTTTGAAGAATAGTAAAAAAAATAGGCCCCGTCATAACAGAGAGCATCAGCCCCCAACCTATGGCTTCTATTAAAAAAGGCTGCCAGATCATATTAAAAATAAATGTCAGTTTCAGGAAGCCATTGCTGCACCTGCTCTTTTAGATCTTCTCCCAAAGCTGTGTTGTGCAAGTAGAGTACCCGTAAACTTTTTAAGTTTTTAATTGCTTCAGGCAAGCTTTTAAGCTCAACATTATACCTGAGATCCAAGACTTCCAAAGACTCAAGTTTTTTGATTTGCTCGGAGAGCTCTGTTATCTTTAAACTCGACAAATTCAATTCTTTCAAGTTTTTCAAATCAAATAATGTTTCAGGTATTGTCTTATATTCATTATCCGAAAGATCCAGTTTTTCCAATGTAAGCAATTTTCCAATTTGCACCGGAAGTGACTTAGCCTGGGCACCGGCTAAAGACAAAACCTTTAGATTTTTCATTTTGGCAAGAGTTTCTAAGCTTGAAGCCTGTTCTAAAAAACGACAAAATCCAAGATGAAGTATCTCCAGTTTCTCTAGCTGTACAATCTTTTCACTCAATTTTTTAATTTGTAAATTAGATAAGTTTAGCTCTTCCAATTCTGTAAGCGATGAAATAATTTCCGGAAATTGTTCCATTTGCATTGACCTTAGGCTCAGGTATTTCAAATTTGTTAGTGAAGCTATTCGATTCGGTAATTGTTTCAAACGATTTCCTTCCAGATTCAGCCATACCAAGTTTTCAAGCTGACTAATCTGATTTCCCAAACTATCAATCTGATTAGACCCTAAATCCAGCCAGGTCAATTGCTTCATATCGAAAAAGGATTCAGGTATTCTTGTTAATTTATTCTGTTCAAGACTGAGGTGAATAATTTTTCTGTTTTTTGTAAAAGATGCTGGAATTTGAGAGATTCCCAGCCCTTTCAAGGAAAGCTCTGTAAGTTCCTGAAGCGGTTCAATGATCTTAAAAACTTCCTCTGGCTTTTTAAGCGGATTAGGGCCTAATTCTACTGTTTGCAGTTGAGTTAATTCCGAAATTCCTTTAGGAAATTGCTCTAATTTATTCTTGGAAAGATTGAGTTTTAGCAAACTTTTCAACTGCGAAATATTTTCTGACACTTTAAGCAAATAATTATAACTAAAATCGGCTTCTGTCAAACCTTGCATCTGCCCAATCCCATCTGGTATTTCTACCATTTCATTTTTACTCAAATCCAACACTGCTAAGGTTGAAAGATCACATAAAGCCATTGGAAATGAAGTGAATCTGTTTTTTTCCATCGAAAGTTTTCTTAGTGATTGCAAACGAGAAAAACTCTCAGGAATCTGAGTCAATTTATTTGAATTCAAACTTAGGATTTGTAGTTTTTCAAGATTTCCAAAGCGCTCGGTTAGATCATCCAATTGTATTTTGTCCATGTAAAGTGCCTGTAAATAAACAGACTGGGCAATAATTGAAGGTAATTTTGAATTGGGCTGAAAAATTTTCAATTTAATTGCTTTTTCGCCATCGTTATAAGCTCTGTCTGGATTTGTATAGGTAAAAGTAGCGTCTGATTCCAGTGTTTCCAGATCCAATAATTGTGCATGTAACTGACTGCAGTACAAGCATAAAATCAACCATTTTAAATTTCTATACATAAAGGCGGATAATTATTTTTTGAAGATATCAATTTCCTGAGGGAAAATCTAACGGATTGGGGTGAATAAAATGATAGGACAGTTGTATTTTTAGTTTTTCAGCACTTACATAACCTTCTTTTCGCCCATTTTGTCCTTGAACGAAATGAGGTGGTGGCCAATTGTGCATGAGAGCCCGATGTTGAAAAAATTCCTCTCTGCTAGGATGTTCATCTGCACATACATTCCATATTCCTGTACATTCAGGATTCTCAATACAGCGGAAAATTACTTCCAGCACATCATCCAAATGAACAAAATTGATTCTAGCCTCCGGGTCTTCACAATTAATTCTTCCAGATAAAAATGATCCTGGTTCACGTCCGGGTCCGGCCAAACCAGCCAAGCGAAGTATGGTCCATGATTGGAGAGGCATTGACTCTCTTACTGCATTTTCAGCTTCATACATCCATGCTGCTGTTTTTCTTTGGGGATTTATTTTTCCTAACTCTGTTACAGGCTCATTCCCTTTTTCATATACGCCTGTGGTTGATAAAAAAATAAATCTGGATTGAGGACAAAATTCTTTGATTTCCGCTAACATTGCCCACAAATCAATGGCATATTGACTATCGTTGGGGGGGATAGTACAAATGAAAACTTTGGGTTGAAGTGTAAGTAATGTTCTTGGAAAAGCCCTTCCTAAGCGGAAGGAAAAATCTGAGTTATCTCTTTGGGTACACCAAACCGTGAACCCTTTTTGCTTTAAAAACAAATCCAGAGCAGAGCCTACCCAACCCCTGCCGATAATGGCAACACTATTCATAAAATCATTATTTACCTTGTGATTTTAAAAGAGTTTCCAAGTACTCAATCCGTTCTTTTTTATTGTCTTCATTCGACCAGTTGGAAGGAGACATAGCCTGCAGATTACCCAACAAAGTAGAGAAAAGGGAATCTTTTTTGATTCTGTCAACTGAATCTCTTTTTACAGAATTTTTTAATTCATCTGCTCTTTTTGCTAATAATTCATACTCTTTTTTAAAAATCTTAATCGACAGCAAGGAATCTCGGGCATAAATATATTTTTCAGTAATTTCTCCTGAGTTTTCATCATAATAATTGACCTCGCCTTCCTTTTTTCCTTTGTAGTACATGATTGTGTCGGATTTGATCCTTCCATTTTCATGAAAATTCATTTCAAATCTCGCATATCCTTTTTTATCATCAAATTCAATCTTTTTTTTCAACTGACCATTTCCATAATATTCGGTTATGGCTCCAAGAGGGGTTCCTTTCGACCAAAGGGCATTATAAATTAATTGTCCGTTCTCATCCCAATGTTTTTCCGGTCCATCTTTTATCTGTCTTGTAAAATTTTGAATCCTCTTCTTAAAAAGAGGTCTGCCCCCTGCATCTGTCCAGTAGGTAATGAGGGCATAAGAACTGTCAGATTGCACATATTGAACGTCGATAGTCTTCATATTTTCAACTGCTACCACTGTATCTTTAACAAAGATTCCCTCACCAGAACCCATAATTTCTGAAAGAAAACAAGATTCCAAACCAGCAAAAAGGACGATAAGAAAAGTAAAAAGAAGCAATCTTTGCATGAAGATTTGTTTAAACTAAGCTTTGAGCCAATCCTTAAAATATTAAAGTTATCAAAATAATAATGTATTCGCAATTCTGTTTGGCAGAAAGCAGAGACATTTTACTAATTTTTTTGAAAAAGAAACTGAGTTTTTAATTTTTATTGAATAGTTTTAACACTAAACTAACTTTTAGGTCTATATAATTAACAAACTATGAAAAAAATCTTACTTGTATTTCTTTGCTTTTTACATGGTATTTTGATCTGGGGTCAGGCAACTGAAACTTTAATAGACGAGGCAATACCTTCAAGCTATTTTAGTTTGGATAAAAAAATTGATAAAGGATTTGAACCTACTTCCAATTTTATTCAAGGTATAGTTTTCTACTCTTTCAAACTGAAAGATAGACATGACTATAAGATTTTAGAACCAACCAAAGAATTGGAATACTACCAATCTGTTAGCGAGAAAGAATATTTTAAAGGCAGAGCTGCAGGCAGCAAGGGATTTATTCAAAACAAAGAGAAGAAAAGTTATTTTCTTGCTACAGATCAGAAGACCTACGAATCAAAAGATAGTACATCCAGATTTGCAAAGCCTGTGTACAAAGAGGTTTACACAAACAAACCACATTATCAGGTTACAACCACCTTGGCTGATAAAACCAATTTTGAAATTTCCTTTGTAGATGATTCCAATTGTATGTTAACATATAGCGGATCAAAAGGAGAAAATTTGTATCAGTTCAGCCAGAAAATTACTTTGGGAAAAACCTATCAAATCAATGGTCATGATTTTAAAGTTGAAAAATCTGGTCAGGTAGATGCCAATACGCCTACGCAGGTTTTTTATGCTGGCGCTATCCGGATGCCTTTTGTTCTTTTGATTTTATTGTTGGGGGCTTTATTTTGTACGCTTTACTTTAAATTTCCCAATATCCGTTTATTAGGTTTAGCTTATAACACAGTTCGTGGAAAATACTATGATCCTACTGGGGCTAATTATTCCGGAACCGATCCGGCAGAAGATCTGCAGGGAACCATACGCAATGAAAGCGTTCAAGGAGAAGTAACTCCTTTTCAGGCACTCTCAGCAGCATTATCTGCTACGGTAGGGTTAGGTAACATTGCAGGGGTAGCAATCGCCATTACTGTGGGTGGTCCAGGAGCTACATTGTGGATGATCATCGCTGGCTTTTTAGGTATGGCTGCTAAATTTGCAGAGTGTACCTTGGGCGTAAAATACAGAGAAGTTGACGCAGATGGTACTGTACATGGTGGTCCCATGTATTATTTAAAAAATGGCTTTAGAGAAAAAGGTCTGGCTACACTGGGCAAGGTTATGGCTGTATTTTTTGCCATCATGTGTGTTGGTGGATCCTTTGGAGGAGGAAATATGTTCCAGGTGAATCAGGCTGCCGCACAGGTTGTAGCTGTCTTTGGAATGGAAAATGGCAGTGGGAATCTTATTTTTGGTGTTGTAACTGCTATTTTGGTTGCCATTGTTATCATTGGTGGAATTAAAAGAATAGCAACTGTGGCAGAGGCAATTGTTCCATTGATGGCAGGGATATATATACTTGCAGGTCTTATAATAATAGGTGTAAATATCAGCAGTTTACCTTCGGCTGTTTCACTTATTTTTGAAAAGGCATTTAGTCCAGATGCCGCAGTTGGTGGATTTATTGGTGCCATGATAGCCGGATTTCAACGTGCCGCGTTTTCGAATGAAGCCGGTGTTGGATCTGCTGCAATTGCGCATTCAGCTGTAAGAACCACCCATGCAGCCAGTGAAGGAGTGGTAGCCCTTTTAGAACCATTTATAGACACCGTTATCATTTGTACCATGTCGGCTTTGGTAATCATAGTAACGGGTAATTGTAATGCTGTTGGCGCTGATGGTGTCGCTATTACATCGAAAGCCTTTTCTTCTGTTTTGCCAGGATTTGAATATATCCTAACTTTTGCCGTGGTACTTTTTGCCCTTTCTACAATGCTTTCCTGGTCTTATTATGGCTTACAAGCCTGGAAATTCTTATTTGGAAAGAGTAAATTAATGGATATTTCCTACAAAATAATTTTCTGTATTTTCATCATTATAGGATCAACTGCCGGACTTGGTTCTGTAGTTGGATTTTCAGACGCTATGATTTTTGCCATGGTGTTTCCCAATATTATAGGGGTGATTTTCCTGGCTCCGGTCATCACGAAGGAAGTAAACAAGTTTGTGGCTGATATAAAAAGCGGAAGAATTAAAGCCGTTAAGTAAATCCTGAAACATATTGCAAAACAAAGCCCCCCAATTTTGAATTGGGGGGCTTTGTTTTATAAATCTGAAATACTCTGATCGATATCCAATATCCTTTTCTCCTTGTCCTTAAAATCTTCTATTTTCCTTTTCTTATCACCTTCCTGTTTTAGTTTTTTTAATTCATCACTCAATAAGGTTCCCTCAAATACTTGTTCCTGTATTGATTTTAAAGCCCCGGGAGTGTATGGAACCAATATGGAACTATTCTTTTCCCCAATTTCTTTCATCGTATCATAATGCTGTGTCAGCAAAACAAACTGCATGATTTCCTGCGCTGAAACATCTTGCAATGTATTGCTAAAATCCTCTACTGAATCAGCAAATCCTTTGATAATAGCCAAACGTTGTTCTGCTACCCCTTCACCTTGTAGTCTTTTACTTTCCTTTTCCGCTTCTGCATCTTTGATTTTGGCAATTTTTCTACCCTCAGCATCCTCAGAGAGTGCTTCTTTATTTCTTCTGGCGGCATTGATTCTATTCATCGATTCTTTCACTAAAGCATCCGGATCTATATCCGTAATCAGCGTTTGGATGATCTTGTAACCATATTTTTCCATATTCTCCGATATTTCGCTCTTTACTGCGTTGGCGATATCATCCTTTCGAACAAAAACATCATCTAAATCCAACTTAGGTACTTCGGCCCGAACAACATCAAAGATGTAGGAAGAAATTTGAGCGTAGGGATCGTCCAATTCATAACAGGCTTCTCTCACTTTAGTCGACATTACTTGCACATGAACCGAGGCCTGCAGTTTAATAAAGACATTATCCTTTGTTTTGGTCTCGACATGCACATTCATTTGTTGAATTTTTAGGTTTACTTTTTTGCTCACTTTATCCAGAAAAGGCACAACAAAATTCAACCCTGGGTTCAGAATTCTGTTATATTTACCGAAGCGTTCGACCACCAGGGCCGTTCTTTCCCGAACCATTCTGATCGTTGAAAAACCGAATACTACAAAGGCAATAAAAAGTCCAAATAAAAATGATAGCATAGTTTGATAATTTACTTTTTGACAATATCGTAAAATACTACATATGTACAAGATTTTTTACTTATCCCTCTTTTTATTTTTGATCTGTTTTATCCAGGCTTGCGGAACAGAAACTAAAAATATAAAAGCTGATACGGGTATATCAGGCTTTCAAATTTACAAACAACATTGTGTCACCTGCCATGGAGACAATGGTAAAATGGGCTTGAACGGCGCCAAGCCATTACCGGAATCCAAGATGACGCTGGAGGAACGAATCACGCATATCAGCAATGGAAAAGGGGCCATGCAACCCTATAAAGGCATACTTTCTCCTGAAGAAATCAAAGCGGTAGCGGAGTATACTTTTCAGTTGAAGTAGCTTTGGAGAAATTTAAAAAAGTATAACCTCTACTTGAGATCATCCAAAAAGCAGGTCCCCCACCTGCTTTTTTTATTTCACAAAAAGCGCATACCTCTCCTCCATCAATTCCAAATAACTCTTTTTCATCGCCTCAGTAAGGAAGGAAAGATTGATCAAATCCTTTGCAGTAGATTTTCCCTTGATAAATCTTTGAAAAACATTTTGAATCTGCTTCTCACTAAGACCCATGCCTTGAGCAAATTCTACAAAATGTTCTCTTTTGAATTTTCTTTTCTTTCCAGATAGCGTCAATGCCAGTTCCTCTTCATCCTCCGGAATAAGAATTTTCACATTCAACAAATCATAAGCAGGTGCCAGACTCCAACCATAGGCATCCTCTATCATTGAAAAATTCTTCAGATGCATATCATTATTTCCGATCAGATAACAAAAAACAGTCATCTCAAACAATAGAATTTTATCCATTTGCTTTTTGTAAGAATAATTATCCAGCGCCTTGGCTATTCGTTCCATCGAAGATCTGTATTTATCAAAGGCCTCTGTAATCTGAAACATATCCAACATGTGAATTTTTTCACCAAATGCATTTCTGTCAATCCTTTTGGTGATGTAGGATAATTCTCCTGAAGAGAGTCGAATTAAAGAGGAGGGTACAACCGGAATGCCAAATAATGCTGCTAATCGCATACTGAGATGTTCGTTTTCGGGCATCTCTCTGTAAAGATCTGATGGCGGTTTGAAAATATAATGCCCCCCTAATGCCCCAACAACTGTTAATCTGGAATGGTTATGGTTTTTCAATTCTTTTATCAGTGACATCGACAATTTTGCCTGCACTCCCGGAACAGCAATACTCCGCTG